>SCPN01001567.1_pt1 | contig 18761 bp, 13 predicted proteins | sample 6106831 | NCBI WGS metagenome assembly SCPN01 (sample SAMN10720447, study PRJNA508395) | human gut metagenome | isolation source: Participant 1, 0 month
CTGTACCGGCATATTCATCAGACTCGATACCATGCGGCTGGTAGGATAAATCTTCTGAGTATTGATATTCGTCTCAATATCAATCTCGTGATGGCTCTTAATAATCATTGCTATCTCTTCAAGGGCTGTATTTCCGGCACGTTCACCGATACCGTTGATGGTAACTTCTACCTGACGGGCACCGTTCAATATACCGGCCATCGTGTTGGCAGTAGCCATTCCCAAGTCATTATGACAATGGGTAGAAATAATCGCATTCTCGATACCTGCTACATGATCTACCAAATATTTAATTTTCGCTCCATACTCTGAAGGCAGACAATATCCCGTCGTATCCGGAATATTCACTACAGTAGCTCCTGCTTTAATAACTGCCTCGATCACACGGGCCAGATATTCATTATCCGTACGTCCGGCATCCTCCGCGTAGAATTCCACATCATCTACAAATCGACGGGCATATTTCACCGCTGCTACAGCACGTTCTATGATTTCCTCTCGAGTTGAGTTAAACTTATATTTGATATGCGAATCTGAAGTTCCGATTCCCGTATGAATACGCTTATGCTTAGCAAATTTCAAAGCATCCACAGCTACATCTATATCTTTTTGCACCGCACGTGTCAGCGCACAAATTGTAGGCCACGTCACAGCCTTTGAAATTTCAATCACAGAATTAAAGTCACCCGGACTGGAAATAGGAAAACCTGCTTCAATCACATCTACCCCCAAAACTTCCAAAGCCTTTGCCACCTGAATTTTTTCCACTGTATTCAATTGGCATCCCGGTACTTGTTCACCATCACGAAGGGTGGTATCGAAAATAAATAATCTGTCGCTCATATTCTTTTATTTTAATCTGATTATACACCATCAAAAAAGCCTTTCACACAAGGAAGTGAGAAAGGCTTTCGTATATTTTCATTATACACATTTACGCGCGACACTCACTTCCCCCGACCTTTGCCAGCAGAATAATAATACCACACAGTAGAATATGTACAAATGATTGATTCATGTTAATTGTCTCTTTTAATGTTTGACGATGCAAAGGTAGAGATTATTTCTTAGCCTCCAAATAATACGTTACTTTTTTATTGATAAAAATATCATTTCATAAGAATAACACCATTATAATAACAAATATATCACAACCAAAGTCTATAGATTCACCTACAAAAAATGGGAATAAAGTACTGTCAGATACCTTATTCCCATTCAATTATACGGTCGCTACTTGCTGATTATTTCTTATCGCAAGTTTTTTTTGCACAATCTTCTTTCTGAGGGCACTCTGTTTTCTGATCGCACGCAGCTTTATCTTTGCAACAAGCTTTTGTAGAATCACAAGCAACAGAATCACTTTTACAGCAAGTAGCAGCAGATTCCGCTGCTTCTACAGCTACTGAAGTCGAGTCTGCGGCAGCATCTGAATTAGCTGTTTTGTTGCCACCACATGAAACCATTGCAAAAGAAAATGCCACCATTGCAGCAGCTAAAAAGAATTTTGTCTTCATACTTAAAATATTTGCTTTAAACGTTTATAAATACTCGATTGCAAATATAAATAAAAATAAGTAATCTACCAAAAACAAGTCATCCCCTCCGGTCTTTCGACCGAAAGGGATGAACCATCTGAAAAAAACGGCGACTACCTACTCTCCCACTGTTACGCAGTACCATCGGCGTGATCAGGCTTAACTTCTCTGTTCGGAATGGGAAGAGGTGGAACCCTGATGCTATAGTCACCTGAATAAGGCAGACATAATGTACAAAAGTAAATTCAGCGGTCTATTGTCTAAATAGTGAAGCTAAACGGATATATAAACCATTGAAGGCGGATAAAAGAAAGTCATCGGGCAATTAGTAACGCTCGGCTGTGATGTTACCACCTGTACACCTGCGTCCTATCAACGTTGTAGTCTACAACGACCCTGAAAGAAATCTAATCTTGTGGCTGGCTTCGTACTTAGATGCTTTCAGCACTTATCAATCCGACTTAGATACCCGGCAATGCACCTGGCGACACAACCGGTAAACCAGAGGTCAGTCCAACACGGTCCTCTCGTACTAGTGTCAGAGCCACGCAAATTTCATACGCCCACGATAGATAGAGACCGAACTGTCTCACGACGTTCTGAACCCAGCTCGCGTGCCACTTTAATGGGCGAACAGCCCAACCCTTGGGACCTTCTCCAGCCCCAGGATGTGACGAGCCGACATCGAGGTGCCAAACCCTCCGTCGATATGAGCTCTTGGGAGGGATCAGCCTGTTATCCCAGGTACCTTTTATCCTTTGAGCGATGTCCCTTCCATACGGAAACACCGGATCACTATGCTCTAGTTTCCTACCTGATCGACTTGTAAGTCTCCCAGTCAAGCGCCCTTATGCCATTACACTCTACCGCCGGTTACCAATCGGCGTGAGGGCACCTTTAGAAGCCTCCGTTACGCTTTTGGAGGCGACCACTGATCAAACTACCCACAAACAGTGTCCTCGCATCAGCGAGTTAGAACTCAAATAACCAAAGGGCCGTATTTCAACAGCGACTCCACAAACACTGGCGTGCCTGCTTCAAAGTCTCCGGCCTATCCTACATCAATTACCCAAATTCAATGTTAAGCTATAGTAAAGGTTCACGGGGTCTTTTCGTCCCATCGCGGGTAATCGGCATCTTCACCGATACTACAATTTCACTGAGCTCACGGTTGAGACAGTGTCCAGATCATTACACCATTCGTGCAGGTCGGAACTTACCCGACAAGGAATTTCGCTACCTTAGGACCGTTATAGTTACGGTGCCGTTTACTGGGGCTTCAATTCAATGCTTCTCTTGCGATGACATCTCCTCTTAACCTTCCAGCACCGGGCAGGTGTCAGGCTGTATACGTGATCTTTCAATTTTGCACAGCCCTGTGTTTTTGTTAAACAGTTGCCTGGACCTATTCTCTGCGCCCTCCCGTCACCGGGTAGGGACCCTTTATCAAGTTACAGGGTCAATTTGCCTAGTTCCTTAACCGTGATTCACTCAAGCGCCTGAGTATATTCAACCCGACTACGTGTGTCCGTTTACGGTACGGGTACCTATAAGATTAAGTTTAGCGGATTTTCTTGGGAGTATGTTTACACGCACTATTACCGTTTTCCGGGGAAATTGGTATACTATCAGGTTCGACTCTTATCCCGGATTTGCCTGGGATAATCAACATCTACACCCTTTAACGGACTATTCCGTCAGTCCAGCCGTTGTCACTCCTCCGTCTCCACATCACTCCTATAGGTAGTACAGGAATATTAACCTGTTCTGCCATCGGCCTCACCGTTCGGCTGAGCCTTAGGACCCGACTAACCCTGATCCGATTAGCGTTGATCAGAGCCTTAATCTTCGCGGCGGGGGTTTCTCCCTTTATCGTTACTTATACCTACATTTGCTTTTCCACGCTCCAGTAAAGCTCACGCTTCGCCTTCAACGCAGGTGGAATGCTCCCCTACCGATACATTACGATCCCATAGCTTCAGTAAAACCTTATGCCCGATTATTATCCACGCCAAACTCCTCGACTAGTGAGCTGTTACGCACTCTTTAAATGAATGGCTGCTTCAAGCCAACATCCTAGCTGTCTTAGCAATCTGACTTCGTTAGTTCAACTTAGGTGTTTATTTGGGGACCTTAGCTGATGGTCTGGATTCTTCTCCTTTAGGACATGGACCTTAGCACCCATGCCCTCCTCCTGAGATAGAACTAATGCGCATTCAGGTTTATCAAGACTTGATAGGCGGTGAAGCCCTCGCATCTTATCAGTCGCTCTACCTCACATTAGTAACTCTCAAGGCTGCACCTAAATGCATTTCGGGGGTACGAGCTATCTCAAGTTTGATTAGCCTTTCACCCCACCCTCAGGTCATCCGGAAGCTTTTCAACGCTTATCGGTTCGGTCCTCCAGTTAGTGTTACCTAACCTTCAACCTGCCAAGGGTAGATCACTTGGTTTCGCGTCTACTCCTTCCGACTATCCGCCCTGTTCAGACTCGCTTTCGCTTCGGATCCACATCTCAAGATGCTTAACCTTGCCGGAAAAGTAACTCGTAGGTTCATTATGCAAAGGCACGCCGTCACAGCTGAAGCTGCTCCGACCGCTTGTAGGCGCATGGTTTCAGGGACTATTTCACTCTTCTATTCGAAGTGCTTTTCACCTTTCCTTCACGGTACTGGTTCGCTATCGGTCTCTCAGGGTATTTAGCCTTACCGGATGGTCCCGGCTGATTCACGCAGAATTCCTCGTGCTCCGCGCTAGGATACCACTACGCTTCGGTTACCTTAGAATACCGGGCTATCACCGTCTATGGCACGACTTTCCAGCCGTTTCTTCTCAATAACTGTCTTGCGAGAGCGTGGTCCTACAACCCCACATGCCGTAACATGGGTGGTTTGGGCTAATCCCCGTTCGCTCGCCACTACTAGGGGAATCATTATTTATTTTCTTTTCCTGCAGGTACTAAGATGTTTCAGTTCCCTGCGTTAGCCTCCAACCAAGTTGGATGGCATTCCTTCAGAATGCCGGGTTGTCCCATTCGGAAATCTTCGGATCAAAGGTCATTTGCACCTACCGAAGCTTATCGCAGCTTATCACGTCCTTCATCGCCTCCGAGGCCAAGGCATCCGCCATGCGCCCTTATTTACTTTCTTTTATCGCCAGATTCATCTCCTTTTCTTAAAAAGGAGATGAACCAAATGGTTCGATATATACTTTTAGCTCTTACTAAATTTACTTTTTTCTGTACATCATGTCAAAGATCGTTTGATTACACGCAAGCCTGTTAGGTTGCGGTATCGGAGTGGAGAATAACGGATTCGAACCGTTGACCCTCTGCGTGCAAGGCAGATGCTCTAGCCAGCTGAGCTAATCCCCCAATCATACAAGATAAAATATCTATCTGTTGGTAGTCCCAGGCAGAGTTGAACTGCCGACCTCTACATTATCAGTGTAGCGCTCTAACCAACTGAGCTATAGGACTAGTTCAACCGTGTCCTGTTTTAGACTCGGCTTCTGTTTTTCTCTTGTTTATCTCTATCTATATTGCTATAGATGGTTGATCTATATTCTATAAATAAACAAGTACCAGTAGTACAATTTTAGAACCAATGAACGTCGTTTTCAACATCACTCCAGAAAGGAGGTGTTCCAGCCGCACCTTCCGGTACGGCTACCTTGTTACGACTTAGCCCCAGTCACCAGTTTTACCCTAGGACGATCCTTGCGGTTACGTACTTCAGGTACCCCCGGCTCCCATGGCTTGACGGGCGGTGTGTACAAGGCCCGGGAACGTATTCACCGCGCCGTGGCTGATGCGCGATTACTAGCGAATCCAGCTTCACGAAGTCGGGTTGCAGACTTCGATCCGAACTGAGAGGGCTTTTGGGATTAGCATACGGTCACCCGCTAGCTGCCTTCTGTACCCCCCATTGTAACACGTGTGTAGCCCCGGACGTAAGGGCCGTGCTGATTTGACGTCATCCCCACCTTCCTCACATCTTACGACGGCAGTCTCTCCAGAGTCCTCAGCATGACCTGTTAGTAACTGAAGATAAGGGTTGCGCTCGTTATGGCATTAAGCCGACACCTCACGGCACGAGCTGACGACAACCATGCAGCACCTTCACAGCGGTGATTGCTCACTGACATGTTTCCACATCATTCCACTGCAATTTAAGCCCGGGTAAGGTTCCTCGCGTATCATCGAATTAAACCACATGTTCCTCCGCTTGTGCGGGCCCCCGTCAATTCCTTTGAGTTTCACCGTTGCCGGCGTACTCCCCAGGTGGAATGCCAATGCTTTCGCTTGGTACTTACTGTATATCGCAAACAGCGAGTATTCATCGTTTACTGTGTGGACTACCAGGGTATCTAATCCTGTTTGATACCCACACTTTCGAGCATCAGTGTCAGTTGCAGTCCAGTGAGCTGCCTTCGCAATCGGAGTTCTTCGTGATATCTAAGCATTTCACCGCTACACCACGAATTCCGCCCACCTCTACTGTACTCAAGACTGACAGTATCAACTGCAATTTTACGGTTGAGTAGCAAACTTTCACAACTGACTTACCAGTCCACCTACGCTCCCTTTAAACCCAATAAATCCGGATAACGCTCGGATCCTCCGTATTACCGCTGCTGGCACGGAGTTAGCCGATCCTTATTCATATAATACATACAAAACAGTATACATACTGCACTTTATTCTTATATAAAAGAAGTTTACGACCCATAGAGCCTTCATCCTTCACGCTACTTGGCTGGTTCAGGCTAGCGCCCATTGACCAATATTCCTCACTGCTGCCTCCCGTAGGAGTTTGGACCGTGTCTCAGTTCCAATGTGGGGGACCTTCCTCTCAGAACCCCTATCCATCGAAGGCTTGGTGAGCCGTTACCTCACCAACAACCTAATGGAACGCATCCCCATCCTTTACCGGAATCCTTTAATAATGAAACCATGCGGAATCATTATGCTATCGGGTATTAATCTTTCTTTCGAAAGGCTATCCCCGAGTAAAGGGCAGGTTGGATACGTGTTACTCACCCGTGCGCCGGTCGCCAGCAAAGAAAGCAAGCTTTCTTCCTGATGCCCCTCGACTTGCATGTGTTAAGCCTGTAGCTAGCGTTCATCCTGAGCCAGGATCAAACTCTTCATTGTAAAAGTATTGTTATATATCCCAATAAGGGAAAATATTAGCTCTGTTCAGGATGTCGAAAATTTATTGACGGTCATTTTTATATACCTATATAATAAGTATTGACGGTTCTAAATTTGACTTGTACTACTTGTATTGTTTATCAATTGTTTCAAAGAACTCTTCTTTTTTAAATTCTGCTTCGTTTCAAAAGCGGGTGCAAAGGTAAGGGGTTTATTTTAAACTACCAAATGTTTTGGGAAGTTTTTTTCTCAATGCCCGTCTTTTATTTCCAAGCCTCTCTGTGCGAAAGGGAAAGAAGTGTCGGACAAAGGCCCTCGCTCTGCAAATCGGACTGCAAAGATAACAACTTTTATAATAATGATCCAAATAAAAAGAAAATTATTTTTGTTATTCTTTAAGGCAAATCCTACGCCGTTGCAACATGTCAAAATTAAATGCTGTCCGTCTCTTGGAAAGCGGATGCAAAAGTAAGGCATTAGGAGATAAGAGACAAATATAAAAGGGGATTTTTTTGAAAATATTTTGAATAAAAACGTAAAGGGCTGAGGGAGAGGACGGTTCTGATAATCGATTATGGAAAAGGAAAAGGTCGGGGAAGGAAAGGGACACATTATTATATTATATAGGGGAAATTTATCGGGGAGAGGGAAAAGGGGATTTGCCGAGAAAGGGAGGGGAAAGGGACATTTCGGGGAGGAAAAGGGATGTTTCGAGGAAGAAAATCGCGGAAGGAATTGGGATTTGGAGGGAGATAAACTGAAAAACAGGTGGGGAATTGACGGGAGTTGGACGGGAAATCAAACGAGGGCTGAACGGGAATTGAATGAAAATTGAGCAGGGATCAGACAGGAATCAAACCCAAATCAAACGCAAATCAAACAAGAATGGAACGGAACCCTGCGTTAACATTGTTAATGCGGTGGGAAAGACTTTTATTTCAGGGATGGAAAGAACAAAGCTTTTGCTTCCAAAAGACTTGTTATTTAAAAACAAAAGGCTTGATTTAACAGAGAGTTAAATCAAGTTATAGGAAGAGGAAAAACAAAAGGGGAAAAAGGATTGAAAATGAAGAGAATAGAGAAAAAAGGGAGTATCTGCCCAAAAAAGGATAAGTGCCGGACCGAAAGAGATAGTTGCGATTAGGGCAAGTATAGGGGCAATCCGGGAGAACGCATTTGCGGTCCGGGAAGCCAAGTTGCACAATATTTTCATCAGCGAAGTTCGGGGCGGAAACGGAAGAAGGCTACCTTTCAAACCAAAGACATGTTGGTTTGAAACCAAGAGGGCGTTGATTTAAAAGGTAAAGGGCCTTGGTTTGAAACTAAAAGGAAACAGCCGGAGCACAGTACCCCACCCGCTCCCGAAACCGGCTCCTAAAGCAAATGTCTTCCTGTTAAAATCACCCTTTCAGAAAACAAAATCTCCTACCCCATGTTACATAACCAACTTAATTTTTATAACCTAAACCAAAAGAATTATGGCTAAAGAAAGTGTAAAAATCCTGCAAGGAAAGCTCGATGTAAAAAGTTTGATTGATCAGCTGAATGCTGCATTATCTGAAGAATGGTTGGCATACTATCAATATTGGGTAGGTGCATTGGTAGTGGAAGGTGCTATGCGCGCTGATGTACAAGGGGAATTCGAAGAACATGCTGAAGAGGAGCGTCATCACGCACAATTGATTGCTGACCGAATCATAGAATTGGAAGGAGTTCCGGTACTCGATCCGAAAAAATGGTTTGAACTGGCTCGTTGTAAATACGATTCTCCAACAGCATTTGATTCTGTCAGCCTGTTAAATCAGAACGTCTCTTCCGAACGTTGCGCTATTCTCCGTTATCAGGAGATTGCTAACTTTACAAACGGTAAAGACTATACTACATGCGACATCGCAAAGCATATTTTAGCTGAAGAAGAAGAGCATGAACAAGACCTACAGGATTATCTGACTGACATTGCCAGAATGAAAGAATCGTTTCTTAAGAAATAAATATTAGTTTCTTCAGAAATAGAAAGAGGAAATACCCCACCTGAGGCTGTTTCCTCTTTTTATTGTTTATCTCCATACAATAACTTCTCCTTTACTCCCCGGTTATACTCAAATATTCACATTTTATATGTCGCAACCGTGACAAAACAAAAAACTATGCGACTTATGGGATGAATTTCAACTCAATTATTTATCTTTGTTAGCTTTAAAAGAGCTGGCATAAAAACAATATGTACAATGAAAGATTTCTTTAAATTTACGCTTGCTACAGTGACCGGCATCGTGTTATCGGGCATTGTTTTATTCATTATCGGAGTCGTAACGCTTGTCGGAATCATTTCGTCATCGGATACAGAAACTGTGGTAAAGAAGAATTCTGTGATGATGCTCGACTTGAAAGGTACACTGGTTGAGCGCACTCAGGAGAGTTTAGAAGGTTTACTGGGTAAATTTACCGGTGAAACAGCCGATACATACGGACTGGACGATATACTGGCTTCAATCAAGAAAGCTAAAGAAGATGATAACATAAAGGGCATTTATATACAAGCCTCATGGCTGGATGCTTCGTACGCTTCGCTACAGGCGATACGTAAAGCATTGGATGACTTTAAGGAGAGTGGCAAATTTGTCGTAGCATATAGCGACAATTATACGCAAGGACTTTATTATCTTTCGAGTGTTGCCGACAAGGTGATGCTCAACCCCAAAGGCATGATCGAATGGCGCGGACTCGCTTCAGCACCTATTTTCTATAAAGATCTATTACAGAAACTGGGAATTGAGATGCAGGTATTCAAGGTAGGTACTTACAAGTCGGCAGTGGAGCCTTTCACCGCCACAGAGATGTCTCCAGCCAACCGGGAGCAGGTTACAGCTTTCATCGGTTCTATCTGGAATCAAATATTGGATGGTGTTTCCGCTTCACGTAAAATAGGAAAAGATTCACTGAATATGTATGCTGACCGCATGCTGATGTTCTATCCGTCAGACGAAAGCGTAAAATGCGGACTGGCCGACACGCTGATTTATCAAAATGACGTACGCGACTATTTAAAAACACTTGTGAAAATCGACGAGGACGATCGCCTGCCCATCTTAGGACTCGAAGAGATGGTTAACATTAAAAAGAATGTTCCTAAAGACAAGAGCGGGAATATTCTGGCTGTTTATTATGCTTCCGGTGAGATAACCGATTATGCCGGATCAGCAGCGTCTGATGAAGGTATTATAGGCAGCAAAATGATTCGTGACCTGCGTAAACTGAAAGAAGATGACGATGTAAAAGCTGTTGTATTACGCGTAAACTCTCCGGGAGGGAGTGCTTTTGCGTCCGAACAGATCTGGCATGCCGTAAAAGAGCTGAAGGCTAAGAAACCGGTCATCGTCTCGATGGGCGACTATGCCGCATCCGGTGGATATTATATCTCTTGTGCTGCCGACAGTATCATAGCCGAGCCAACCACTCTGACGGGTTCTATTGGAATCTTCGGCATGATTCCGAACGTTAAAGGACTAACCGAAAAAATCGGATTGACATATGACGTAGTAAAAACCAATCAATTCTCAGACTTCGGCAATCTGATGCGCCCGGTAAACAGCGATGAAAGAGCTTTGCTACAGATGATGATCGGCCAAGGATATGATTTATTTGTAAGTCGTTGTGCCGAAGGACGCCATATGTCTAAAGATAAAATTGAGAAAATAGCTGAAGGACGTGTATGGAGCGGAGAGATGGCTAAAAAAATCGGATTGGTAGACGAATTGGGTGGAATAGGTAAGGCACTGGAAATAGCTGCACAAAAAGCCGATTTAAAAGGATACACCATTATATCCTATCCTGCCAAAAAGGATATTCTGTCTACGTTGCTTGATGTCCAACCCGGTAATTATGTAGAATCCCAAGTGCTGAAAAGTCAACTGAGAGACTATTATAAAGATTTCAGCCTGCTGAAAAATATAAAAGAACGCGCCATGATTCAAGCACGCGTTCCGTTTGAACTGAATGTGAAATAGCAAACTGCATGGAAGAAAACTCTATCAAGATACATAAATGGCTATATCCGGCTTCATGGTTATATGGAGCAGGAGTAGCATTACGAAATAAACTCTTTGACTGGGGGAAACTTCAGTCAAAGAGTTTTAATGTTCCTATTATTTGTATCGGGAACATCGCAGTGGGCGGTACGGGTAAAACGCCGCACACAGAGTATCTGATAAAGTTGCTTCATGATGAATTCCAAGTGGCTGTATTAAGCCGGGGATACAAGCGCCATACCAGAGGATTCGTACTATCAACAGCAGAAAGTGACGCCCGCAGTATTGGTGACGAGCCTTATCAAATACAATCGAAATTCTCCGATATCCGGGTAGCAGTTGACGAAGACCGCTGCCATGGCATCGAAAGGTTACTCACACTTAAAGAGCCTCCGGTCGAAGTTATCTTGTTGGACGATGCGTTTCAACATCGATACGTGAAAGCAGGACTAAATATTCTTCTGACAGATTATCACCGTCTGTTCTGCGATGACACCTTGATGCCTGCGGGACGCTTGCGGGAGTCTGCACAAGGCAAAAATCGGGCACAGATAGTCATCGTAACCAAATGTCCGCCGGATATCAAACCTATTGACTACAATATTATTACGAAAAGGTTGAATCTGTTCCCCTACCAGCAGTTATATTTCTCGTCTTTCCGATACGGAAACCTGCGGGCAGTCTTTCCCGATTGTGCCACTGTACAAGAGAGAAAATTATCCTCTTTACAGACAGAGGAACAGATACTGCTAATTACCGGCATTGCATCTCCCGATACGATCATCCGTGAATTGGAAATACATACACGGAACATCGACTTACTCGCTTTTAGTGATCATCATAATTTCAGCCAGCGAGACTTGGCGCAAATAAAAGAGAGATTCGGTAAATTAAGAAAAGGGCAACGCCTGATTGTCACAACCGAAAAAGACGCGACACGCCTGATATGTCATCAGGAGCTGGATGAAGGGCTGAAACCATTTATTTATGCCCTACCCATTGAAGTAGAAATATTACAAAATCAACAAGATAATTTTAACCAACACATTATTGGCTATGTTAGAGAAAATACAAGAAACGGCAGCCTTCCTGAAAGGAAAGATGCACACAAGTCCTGAAACAGCAATCATTCTGGGAACCGGACTTGGCAGTCTGGCAAACGAAATTACCGAAAAGTATGAAATAAAGTACGAAGATATCCCCAACTTTCCTGTGTCTACCGTAGAAGGGCACAGCGGTAAGCTTATTTTCGGTAAATTGGGTAATAAAGAGATTATGGCAATGCAGGGACGCTTCCATTACTACGAAGGTTACTCTATGAAAGAAGTGACTTTCCCGGTACGCGTGATGCGTGAACTGGGTATCAAAACATTGTTTGTGTCCAATGCCAGTGGCGGCACCAATCCTGAATTCGAAATCGGTGATTTGATGATTATCACTGATCATATCAACTATTTCCCCGAACATCCGTTACGTGGTAAAAACATCCCGTACGGCCCCCGTTTCCCGGATATGAGCGAGGCATACGATAAGGAACTGATCCGCAAGGCAGATGCCATTGCAGCAGAAAAAGGCATTAAAGTACAGCACGGGATATACATCGGTACACAGGGACCCACATTCGAAACACCTGCAGAATACAAACTGTTCCATATCTTAGGAGCTGATGCGGTAGGAATGTCTACTGTCCCCGAAGTGATTGTAGCCAACCACTGCGGCATCAAAGTTTTCGGCATTTCCGTCGTAACAGATCTTGGGGTAGAAGGAAAGATTGTAGAAGTATCACACGAAGAAGTTCAGAAAGCAGCCGATGCTGCCCAACCGAAGATGACCACCATCATGCGCGAACTGATAAACCGTGCATAAATACTTCCTTATCATAAAATAAGATATATGAGAACAGAGATAGCAACCTTAGGTGAATTCGGACTGATCAAGCATCTCACCGAAGGAATTAAATTAGAAAATGAATCAAGCAAATATGGAGTAGGCGACGATGCAGCCGTCCTCTCCTATCCTGCCGACAAGCAAGTGTTGGTGACTACCGACCTCTTGATGGAAGGTGTACATTTCGACCTAACCTACACGCCGTTAAAGCATTTGGGATACAAATCTGCTGTGGTTAACTTCTCCGACATCTATGCGATGAATGGAACGCCCAAACAGATTACAGTTTCACTTGCTCTCTCCAAACGCTTCAGTGTGGAAGATATGGATGAATTTTACTCCGGACTCCGTCTGGCATGCCAACAATATAAAGTCGATATTGTAGGTGGTGACACCACCTCTTCTTTGACAGGGTTTGCCATCAGTATCACTTGTATTGGTGAAGCCGACAAAGATAAAGTAGTTTACCGTAATGGCGCCAAAGATACCGACTTGATCTGTGTCAGTGGCGACTTAGGTGCCGCCTATATGGGGCTGCAACTGTTAGAACGCGAAAAAGCAGTCTTTAAAGGCGAACAGGATGCTCAACCGGATTTCTCCGGAAAAGAGTATTTGTTGGAACGACAGCTCAAACCGGAAGCCCGCAAAGACATTATTGAGAAACTGTCCGCCGCAAACATCGTTCCGACTTCTATGATGGATATCTCTGACGGACTTTCTTCGGAGCTATTGCATATATGTACTCAAAGTAAAGCAGGTTGCCGTGTCTACGAAGAGCATATCCCTATCGATTATCAAACTGCAGTTATGGCAGAAGAGTTCAATATGAACCTCACCACCTGTGCCATGAACGGTGGTGAAGATTATGAACTTCTTTTCACTGTTCCCATTGCCGATCACGAAAAAGTATCGGAAATGGAAGGTGTCCGCCTGATCGGACATATTACAAAGCCCGAATTAGGCTGCGCACTGATCACACGCGATGGTCAGGAATTCGAGTTAAAAGCTCAGGGATGGAATCCACTACAGGAAAATAAATAAAAAATTCCGAAAGAAAAACACTGATAATAAGCAGAATAGCTTTTTATCAGTGTTTTTTATTACCCTAAGGTTTGCAAAATCAAAAACTTTCACTACCTTTGCAACCGCAAACAAGAAAGGTGCCATAGCTCAGTTGGTAGAGCAAAGGACTGAAAATCCTTGTGTCCCCGGTTCGATTCCTGGTGGCACCACTTTTTAAGAAGGCAAAACGATGTAAATCCCTGAATTTCAAAGAAGTTCGGGGATTTTTCTTTTCCAAGAATAGGCAAAATTAGTGGGATTGAAGCAAACCATACGTCCTTATTCAAGGGACTGTTTTCAAAAGCCCGGAATGTTCCACTGCGAAGTATTTACTTCATTCTTTTACAGCACGTTGCACTATTTTACATAACAGGGTTCTCGGTTCGATTTCCTAACTTTGTATCATTAAAAATTGAGCCGTATGGAAAGAAAAAGATTCAGCGTGTTGTTCTTCATCAAGCGTAGCAAACTGTTAAAAAACGGGGAAGCACCCGTGCGTGTGCGTGTCACTTATGACCGCCTATACGTGGAACTTCAACTAAAACGGAGCGTAAAAGTCCCAGACTTGGAACTGGAGGGAAAGATTATCTCCGCACGTGCCATAGTGAACCGCTATCAGGGAAAGGACGAGACTTTCAAGACATTATACAATGTGTTCAAGGCGCATAACGACAACTGCCGGAAGCTAATCGGGACGGATTATGCCGATATTACCGTAAGACGTTACGATAACTGCCTTAAATACCTAATGGAACTGGTTAAACGTGACTACAAGGTAGATGATATACTACTGCGTGAGGTAAACGGGGAACTGGTGCGTAAATTCGATTTATACCTAAAGACGGAGAAACATTGCGCGCAGAACACCGTTATCCGGTACATGAAATGCTTCAAGAAAGTGATAAACCTTGCCATTGCCAACGAGTGGCTGACAAAGAACCCCTTTGCCGGAATAAAGTTTCACGAGGTGGAGGTAAACAAACAGTTCCTAAGCCAAGCCGAGATAAACCGGATATGGCAGAAAGAGTTCAGGATTGAACGGCTGGAACTGGTACGGGATGTTTTTATCTTTTGCGTATATACCGGACTGGCATTCATAGACGTGTATAATCTGCGCCCCGAACACGTTTCAGAGGACAGCAACGGCAACCTGTGGATAGTGAAACCCCGTGAAAAAACAAACAACCTTTGTAACATCCCGCTTTTGAGCATTCCCAAACAGATACTTGAAAAATATAAGGATAACCCCTACTGCATGGATAAAGGAACTTTGTTGCCCGTTCCCTGCAATCAGAAGATGAACAGTTACCTGAAAGAGATTGCCGACCTGTGTGGAATCAAAAAGAACCTGACCACGCACACAGCCCGCCACAGTTTCGCATCGGTTATCGCACTGGCTAACAACGTGTCACTGCCGAACGTGGCTAAAATGCTGGGGCATTCATCCACCCGAATGACACAGCACTACGCAAAGGTATTAGACCAAACAATATTAAGGGATATGCAGATAGTGGAATCTAAAATTTCAAAGAATTAAAGATTCTATATTAGCGTATAAAGTTTGGTTTCTAAAATTTGCTCATATTAGTTTTATATTTTATTTTTGTGTAAATCAATCAAATAAAAGGGAACTATGATACCAAAAGTTTTTGTATCTTACTCACATGACAATGAAGAGCATAAAGAGTGGGTTCTACAACTTGCTACAAGATTACGTTCAAATGGAGTTGATATAATCTTAGATAGATGGAATTTAAAATTAGGTAGCGATTTGGCTGCATTTATGGAACAAGGACTTTCTAAATCACAAAGAGTAATCTGTATATGTTCAGAAAAATATGTAACAAAAGCCAATGAGGGTAAAGGTGGAGCTGGATATGAAAAACAGATAATATCAGCAGAGTACATTCAAGACCAAAATTCAAATTGGGTTATCCCACTTATTAGAAACAATGATACAACTAAAAAAGTTCCTATATTCTTAGGTGGAAGACAATATATTGATTTCAATGATTCTAATCTATATGAATCAAAATATGAAGAATTATTAAGAGATATTCTTGATGAACCAGTATTACCTATTCCTCCTATTGGAAAAAATCCATTTAAGAATATAAAAGATTTTGCAAAACAAAGATTTATACCCTCAAATGAGAAATACGTTTCTCCGGCGGTAAAAGGACTTGTAACTTTTGATTATTCAAATAACAATGGACGATATTGTATTGGTCAAAATGAATTAATGTTTGAATTATGCTTTTCTAAAGCAAGCAATAGAAGTATTCACATATACAACGATTCCGCAAGTGTATCAACAGTTGCCTTAGTTAAAGATTTATCGGATATTAACCAAATAGCTGATGCTCGCATATATGATAGTTCATCAAGAATTAGGACTCCAATTATTAACCAAATTGTCGTGTTACAAAATATAAATGGATTTTATGCTGCAATAAAAATTCTTGCATTAAAAGACGACAAGCGAGGAGATTATAACGATGAAATCACTTTTGAATATGTAATACAAACTAATGGTTCTTCTGTATTTAACATATAGCACAGAGAAATCCATTAAATAAAAATCAAAAGAGCCAGCAATCACGGTTTCTTGAAAACTGTGATTGCTGGCTTTCAACCAAACAATATAGAAAACAAGACAGCTATATTTCAATCTTTCAATCTTTCAAGAAAGCAATAAAACAAGATTCCATGTTTTCAAGATTTCATTTCTGATAGAACCTTTCCAACAAATCCATGATGTCACTTTCCCGGTAGATGATTTTTCCCGGAAGCTGCACGTACCCCAGCAGCCCCGTGTCCCTGTAATCCTGCAAAGTCCGTTTACTGATGCAAAGCCACTTGCACACTTCCTCGCCCGTCAGGTAGTGTTCACCGTTCAATACCGGGCGATAGTTCATTACCACGTACTCCACGTTTTCCAGCACCCTGTCAAGGGAGGAAAACAGTACCAGCGTAGTTTCGGAATCTTTCGTTATCAAATCCATACGCCTACTTTTTAGAATTGTCCCTTACTTGGCTAAGCAGAAATGTTTCCACGTCCGAAGCCTTGTAGTAAATCTTATTGTTAATCTGCGAATAAGGCAGTTTCCCCGTATCACGGTAGGTCTGCATCGTCCGGGCTGAAACATTCAGCAGGCGGCAGGTCTCGCAGTTATCCAGCCACTTGTCACGCTTCCTGCGTAAAGGCACGCAGAGCGCATCCACACGCCCCACAAAGTTTTCAAACCTCTGTTTCCAAAGTTCAAAGGTTTCTTTTCAATCGTCACTATTTCCATAACCGATATATTTATTATTGTCAATACTCCGTTTTTCTTCACTGGTGCAAATATATAAGGCTGAATGACAGGTTGTTTCTTCCTGTCCGCAAATGACCTTGCGTGTCCGAAAATGTCCACCGCCACCCCAAGAACAACACGAAAGAAACGAACCGATAACAAAAATCCCGTCTTTTCCTCACTCACTAAATAAGTAAGGTAGTGAACACAAAGCCGTTTTCTATTTACCGACATTAATTTGGTGCAGAGCGCAGCAAAGCAATTCCAAACGGCTGACGCTTTGTTTTTTACCGATTTTTCTTATTTTATTTGTGGTGCTAATTCAAAAAACAAGCACCTATGAATAATCCTTTCGAAGAAATTTTCAAGCGGCTGGAGAACATCGAAAAGATGATTGCCCGGTCATGGGCTCACAGCCCGAAGAACGGCAGGACGGAAAAGAGCCTGTGTTAGTCAAAATATCCGTTGCCAGCGGCATAACCGGGTATTCGGTCAATTACCTGTACCCACTTAGTCAGTAAGGATGATACCGTGTGTCAAGCGTGGGCGTACCCTGCGTTTCGACATGGAGGAACTCAAAAGTGATGCAGCAGCAGTATGTTCCGACTTCTAACAGACTTCCTGATGAAAAGAAAAGAAGTGATGATGCACGGCATATCGAGGGCTGGCAGTCGAAGAACGAGCGCATCGAAAGCCTGTTGAACGTCCTGTACGATTTCCGGTTCAATACCGTAAAGAGCCGGACGGAATACCGGGCTGTAAGTCCTTCGGGCTTGTACCAGTCCGTTACGAAATTCGTTCTGAACTCGTTCAGGCGCAGGCTAGACGCAACCGCTGGTATCGTCACCTCTGCCGAGAACATCCGTACCATACTGGAAAGTGATTTCGCAAGAAAGGTACATCCCATACGGGAATACTTCAACACCTGCCCTTACTGAATCCCGCCGAACACGGGCATATCGGCAGGCTCTGAACACAGTACAGGTAGCCAACCCCGGCAAATGGGAGGAATATTTCACGAAATGGCTTATCGGTGTGGTAGCCAACGCCATGAACGACACGGGATGTCAGAACCATACCTGCTTGGTATTGACAGGGGACAAACAGGGCAGTTCAAATCGTGGTGCTGGACAACCTTTGCCCGACACCGCTTAAGAACTACCTGTTCACCGGGAAGATAGACCCGCAGGCAAAGACATCCTGACACTGATAGCCGAATACCTGTTCATCAACATTGACGACCAGCTAAAGGAACTCAACAAACAGAATGAGAACGCCTTGAAGAACCTTATCACTCACCCGGCGGTGAAGTACCGCAGACCGTATGATGTTTACATAGAGAATCCCCACCTCGCCAGCTTCATGGCTTCGGTGAACGGCAACGAGTTCCTGACCGACCCGACAGGCAGCAGGCGTTTTGCCGTCTGAGGTGCTGCGCATAGACAAGCCCACGGCAGAAAGCATCCGCATGGATAACGTCTATTCCGAAATCATGTACCTGTACCGTCAGGGCGTACGCTACTGGTTCAATGATGCGGAGATTGGGGAACTACACCTGACAAATACGGAATTTGAGGTGCAGACGGTCGAGTTCGAGATGCTGACACAATACTTTGAGAAGCTGACAGAGGGGAAGAAACCCTGTTTTTATGACAACAGCACAGATACTGGCACGCTTACGGGATATATGCCCCATGCAACTATCCTGAAAACGGCTGGGAGAAGCGTCACGCAAGTACGGGTTCAAACGGGTACAGAAACGTATCGACAAACAGACCTATTCGGTATATGGGTA
>SCPN01001221.1_pt1 | contig 18652 bp, 33 predicted proteins | sample 6106831 | NCBI WGS metagenome assembly SCPN01 (sample SAMN10720447, study PRJNA508395) | human gut metagenome | isolation source: Participant 1, 0 month
TCATACGAGGAGCATTTAAAATAGTATTCAACCGGGCATGGAAAAAGCCTTATATTATAAGGGTGCAACAGATTATTGCGTGACACCGGAACCAAGAGCAGATAATATGAATTCAGAACAAAGACTATTATAAAATGGTTCCCGGAGGTACCGCTATGAAAATACAGTAGGAAAGAATATTGTAAAATTGAGAAACAGGGGATGTCCCAGAGAACAGCTGGCCCAAAAGATTCACGTCACCCGGCAGGCCGTATCCAATTGGGAAACAGGCAGGAGCCAGCCGGATCTGGAGTATGCTGAAACCCTGGCAAGTGCCTTCGGAACCGATATTCTTGTAGTCATATACGGTCAGATGCCAGCCGGTGCAGATGAGGAGACCAGGTCTGCCGTCAGAAAGCGTCACCTGAAAAAGGCCGTGTTCTGGGGCATCCTGACCCTGGCCTCATACCTCATTCTGACAGCGTTAGGACGGCATCTGGATGTGCTAAAACCAGGACATACAATTCCATACCTTATATCCTGCAGACATCCGTCATGCCTCTTATAAGTGTGGGATTTGCTGTCAGCCTGATGCATGTGCTGAATGTGGCAGGCACTGTACGGATAGCTGAATCCGGCATGAGAAAAAAACTCCTTGTAGTGGGAGGGCTGACAGCTGCACTCTACATGCTCTGTATGCTGTGGCTGTTTGTCCCCTTCCGTTATTCCGGGAGCCTGTGGATTTGGCGCAGGTCCTTTCCGTTATCCCCATATCCTGTTTTTTCCATAGGACTGCTTCTTTACCTTGGACTGGACCATGATAACGAATGAAAACCTTTGCCGGGAGACTGGCTGTTTAAGCATTATAACAATCCCAATCACACACGCCGTACATTCCTGATAAGGAGGATACCACATGATAAGCGTCGAATTTCACAACACAGTGGATGATTCCCTGCTGAAGTTTGCAGTCATCCTGTCCAGATACCAGGGGAAATGGCTGTTCTGCCAGCACAGGATCGGATACCTACGAGTGTCCGGAGGCCGCAGGGAAGCAGGTGAAAGATAGAACACACGGCCCGCAGGGAATTATACGAAAGAGACCGGGGCAGCCTGCTTCACCCTGACGCCGTTAAGCGCATATTCGGTCCGTGAGACCGCTGGAGACCCTGATACGCCTGGGATAAGCTACGGAATGCTCTATTACGGCGACATTACAGAGCTGGGCCCCATACCGGAGGGGTATGAGATAGCCCGCACCGCACTGTTTAGGGAACCGCCCGCCAACTGGACTTATCCTGACATACAGCCTGTCCTTCTCGGATATCTGAAAGCCTGGCTCCGGGAGTCAGGGAGATGGCGGGGCCAATGATTTCTGATTGTCACTTCCGGTGTTTCCTGTTATAATGATATGGAAATACGGAGGTTTGTAAATGATACTGATGAATGAAATACCAGACCGGTTCTGGAGCCTGTTCCGCTCTGTCAACCGGTCTACTTACATAGAGGCACTTCTAAAATCAACGAGGGAGTATGAGTACAGCAATTACTTCCTCAGCAGGGAAGTCTGCATCCAGCTTTTAAGTGAATATTTCTCCCAGAAAGAAATATGTCATATGGCAGGATGAGACTGAGGATGACTGGGATGAACTGGAACCGCCTGCCACCAGGGTCCTTAACTGGCGCTCAGGACCGGCTGGCTCCGCAAGGTGGATGATTACGCCAGCATGACGGTCAACATCGTCATTCCGGATTACGCCGCGGTGATGATTGAGGCATTTTCCCGTTTGTTAGACGACGATGAGGACGAGACCCAGGTTTATATTCAGAATGTCTATGCCATTCTATTTTCTCTGAAAACGACCCCGCTCCAGCGTCAGCCTGCTAAATACGGCTCTCATAAACACGAAAACTGAACAAGTCCCTTCAGGACATGCTGCACAATATGGATAAGTTCTTTGGCAGCCTGCTGGAACAAAAAATTACGGGACCCTGTTAAAGAGCACCTTGGAAGGATACGTGACGGAAATCGTCAATAAAAATATCATATATTAAAGACCTCGGACAATTTTATCTCTACAAGACAGATATTAAATCCTGATAGCCGCCATGCGGGAGGACAGTTCCTGGATAAATAAAATGTGCGCAAAAAGCGCGGCTTCAGCCAGAGGCCAGAAAAAGTCCCCCCTGACAGAATACGATATTGTGGAGAAGCTGGACCAGCTGGAGCGCGGGTTCGATGATATAGAACACCGCATCTCCAACATGGACAAGGAGCACTCCCGTTATGTCAAGGCAACCGTCACACGCCTCAACTACCTGTTAAACCAGGAGGACAACATGAAGGGGCTTGTAATCAGGCTTTTAAACCATCTTCGGAATACGGCTGCCCGGAAGAGGAGCTGACATCTGTAAGCGCCAGGATGAACCTGTCCCAGATGACCATATTGTCAGAAAAATCCCTGTACAAACGGCGTAAGACCAAGGCAGACTTTACAGAACAGTTAAAGGATGAGGAAGAATCCGAGGAACTGTCCATGGAGGAAGTTCTGAACCTGAACAAGGTCAGGAACCGTTACAGCCAGAAGGAGATTGAAGCCTTTATAGAAGGCAGCATGACAGAGGGAAAAATGGTGGTGGACGAACAAACCATACATTCAGACCAGGACTTTGAAAAACTGATACTGGCCTATGACTATTCCACCAGGAGAAAGAGCCCTTATAAGGTGGAAGAGAAGGTTCGGAAATGGTGCACTGCAAAGGCTATACCTATCCGCGGCTGGTATTTGTCAGGAGGGCAAGATAGTGGAAAACATGGAATTGGAAAACAGCATGACAGACATCGCGCCGGCGGCCGGATACACCGGAAACGGCGTTCCTTACTACGACAATCTGATGCAGTCGGAGCAGATGGAAGTGACGGAAATCATCCGTCTCCTGTGCGCCAGACCTTTATACTGGAACACAAATATGACAAGCGCACCGGAAGATTCCAGTACAACAGAGACTACCGGGTATGCAGCAAACACCTGGAATTCATCAAGAATTATTTTGCCATCAGCGGAGTGGAGCTGCGCGAAAACAGCCAGATGGGCGTCATGTACATCCAGGGTGAAACTGTGGTGGGAGACAAGCTGCCCCGCCTGGCCACCCTGTATCTGCTGGTGCTGAAGCTGATATACGATGAACAGATGGAAAGCGTTTCCACCAGTGTCAATGTCTATACATCTCTGCGGGAAATCCACGAAAAGCTGGGCAATTACAGGCTGTTCAAGAAGCAGCCCGCTCTCACGGAAATCCGCCGGGCAGTGACCCTCCTGAAAAATACCAGGTTATAGAACCTTTGATCTGCTGGAGGACTTAAAAAGCGAAAGCCGCATGATTATATATCCCTGCATCAACGTGGTGCTCATGGGAGACGATGTGCGCTGCCTTCTTTCCTCCTTTGAGGATGATTCGGATGAAAGCGGAGTCCAGTTGAAAGCTGATTTGGAGGAGGAAGAACCGGACGCCACGGACGGTATGACGGAGGACGGAATGGCGGAGGACGAAATGGCGGAGGATGAAATGACAGAGGATGAAATGACAGAGGATGAAATGACAGAGGATGAAATGGCATCTGAGGAAGGAGAACCATGGAACAGAAAATAGCAAACGATCGTTTTCTCGCCCTTTCCAGGATATGTTTGAATAATTGGCACTATATAACCAAAAGGACCCTGTCCTTTAATGATGAAATTAATTTTTTTACCGGACATTCGGGCAGCGGCAAGTCCACGGTTATAGACGCCATGCAGATTGTGCTCTATGCCAATACGGACGGCAGGGGCTTCTTCAACAAGGCTGCTGCCGATGACTCTGACCGCAGCCTGATTGAATACTTAAGAGGTATGGTAAATATCGGTGAAAACAACGAGTTTTCCTATCTGCGCAACCAGAATTTTTCCTCTACCATTGTGTTGGAACTGAAACGAAGCGATACGGGCCAGTGCCAGTGCGTGGGAATTGTCTTTGATGTGGAGACAGGCACCAATGAGATATCCCGCCGTTTCTTCTGGCACAAAGGACCCATGTGGGACAATGGCTACAGGGGCGGGAAACGGACCATGTCCATCGTGGAAATAGAAGACTATCTTCAGGCGAATTACAGCCGGGAGGATTATTTCCTGACCTCCCACAACGAGCGATTCCGCCGCATACTCTACGATTCCTACCTGGGGGGCCTGGACTCTGAAAAATTCCCCCTTCTCTTCAAGCGGGCCATCCCATTCAGAATGAACATCAAACTGGAGGATTTTGTAAAAGAATACATCTGCATGGAGCAGGACATCCATATCGAGGACATGCAGGAAAGTGTTATGCAGTACGGCCGCATGAGAAAGAAAATAGAGGACACATGTGCGGAAATCCAATCCTTAAAACAGATTGAGGACAGATTCCTAACCTATGCTGACAAGGAACAGCAGATCGAAAAATGTTCCTACTTTGTGCAGAAACTGGAGATTCTGCAGCTTCAGTCAGAGGTCCGTACCCTGGCTGACAGGGCAAAGCTGGCAGGAGAGGACCTGAAAAGGTTCAGGCCAGAAGCTCAGTGGACGAACAGAATGGCGAGGCTGACCCGGCAGAGCGACGAGCTGCTGCGCCGTATTGCCTCCACAGGGTATGAGGAGCTGAAAAGCCAGCTTAAGAGCCTGAATGAACTGTTGGAACAGCTGGGAAAAGCGAAGCCAGGTGGCAGCAGACCGCAACCGCCTTAAAAGCGCTGGGAGGAAGAGGACATCACCTCCAACCAGACCCTTTGGGATATGGAGGAATTTGAAAACCGCACCATTGACCTGGAGACATTGGAACGACTGAAAAAAAACATGGAATCCATGCGCTCAGATACGGAAAAACAGCAGCAGGAAGCTGCTGCCGCTGTCAGAGCTCAAAAGCAGGAAAAGCAGACAAGAGATGAACTGGAAAAACTTCGTTCCGGCAGCAAAGCCTATCCCAAATACCTGGAAAATGCCAGGGCTACATCCAGCGCCGCCTTCTGGAGAAAACTGGTAAGAGCGTGGATGTGCATGTGCTGGCTGATCTGCTGGACGTAAAGAGATGAGTGGCGCAACGCGGTGGAGGGCTATCTGGGAAACAATAAATTAAATCTGGTGGTATCTCCTAAATACGCCAGAGCCGCCCTTGAAATATACGGTGAACTGGATAAAAGGAATATTACAATGTAGCTGTGCTGGACACGGAAAGGCATCCCAGAACCAGCCCCAGGTACAAAAAGGCGCCCTCTCAGAGGAAGTGACTGTGAGGGACTCCTACTTAAAACCTTATATAGACCTGCTGCTTGGAAAGGTCATCAAGTGCAATACCATAGATGAATTAAGGGAATGCCGTATCGGCATCACCAGCGGCTATGCTCTACCACACCTTCCGCCTGCAGCACATCAACCCGGATAACTACACTAAATTTGCCTATATCGGCAAGGACAGCGTCAGGAGGCGTATCCGTCTTCTGGAGCAGGAACTGGCGAGCCTGGAGGAAAAGAAAAAGCCTTTGGAGAACAGGCCAGGGAGTCCCTTAGAATCCTGGCCCTCCCGGCTCTCAGCCGAACCCACGGAATACACGGACTGGCTGGAATGACATAAACAGCTACAAAGCCAAGGAGCGTGAAAAGAAAAACTGATACAGAAGCTGGAGCTTTTAAAGGAGCAAAATGTAGACCAGTTAGAACGGGACCGCCAGGCGGTTATCACGCTCTGCGACGGCAAAAGAGGGAGAGGGACAGCCTGAATGTGCTGATCCGTGACAAAGAGCGGGATATAGAAGGGTGCCGGAATAAGTCCATTGACAGCCAGTCCCTTCTCACGTCAAAGGAACGGGAGTTAAAGCAGAATCCTGACTATGACAACGAACTGTCAGCCTATCTGCCCTCCAGGGATACGGTGCGCTATGACAGGGAAAAGGGAAACCTTCATTGCCAGGTGCAGCAAACTGTCTGAGGCCAGGGAAGCAGCTTTTCAGGAGCTTCTGACCGTCAGGACCAGCTATATCAGGACTTAACCGCAATTTTACGGTAAACGCCAGAGATAATGCTGCCTATGACCGCCTTTTAAGCGACCTGAAATGCGATAATCTGGAAGAATACAAGCAAAAAGCCACGGAACAGGCCAAATCCGCGGTAGAGCATTTCCGGGATGACTTCATGTATAAAATCCGCAGCGCCATCCGGGAGGCGCTGATTCGCAAGGGATGCGCTGAACGCATTATCAGCCGCCTGGATTTCGGAAAGGATAAATACCAGTTTGTTATCGGCCGCAACAAAGGACCTGACGGGCGTTTCTACGATATGTTTATGGATGATTCACTGGACATCAATCCGGCCGACCTCAATTATTCCTATGAAAACCAGATGGACCTGTTTACCATAGAGCATGAAAAACAGTACGGGGATTTGATGAATGAACTCATAAGCATCTTTATCCCCCCGGAAAACGCCACCACCGGAGCAGATGGACGAGGCCAGGCGGAACATGGATAAGTATTCAGATTACCGCACCTATCTGTCCTTTGACATGCAGCAGCTTATACAGAATGAAGACGAGGTAATCAAAATACGGCTGAGCAAAATGATCAAGAAAAACTCCGGCGGGGAGGGGCAGAACCCGCTGTATGTGGCCCTTCTGGCCAGCTTTGCCCAGGCCTACCGCATCAATCTGCCCTCCAAGGTGGGCCTGCAATCCAACCATACGTCTGGTGGTGCTGGACGAAGCATTTTCCAAGATGGACGGGGGAGAAGGTGGCCAGCTGTATCGAACTGATCCGCGGCCTTGGCTTCCAGGCTATTATCAGCGCCACAAATGATAAAATCCAGAACTATCTGGAGAACGTGGATAAGACCTTTGTCTTTGCAAACCCCAACAAAAAGTCCATATCCATCCAGGAATTTGAACGGGAGCGCTTTGTTGAGCTGATGCAGGATATAGAAGATGGGGATGAATTTGCGGAAACGTTATAATAACCGTCATTATAAAGGGAGGGAAGCTGTTTATGAATGCACCGCTGGAATGTATTGTCCAAAAATACGAGAAGAGTACTGTGGACTGGAAGAAAGGTATGAGCGGAAAACGCTCTGTCATATTCAGGGAACAGGATTTTAAAGAGACAGGAAAACGGGACTTTATGAACCAGCTTATGGAACTGGAAATGGAAGGGCTGGTGAAGGTCAAATGGTATCAGTACGGTATCGAAGCGGAGAGGCGTGGTACAGCCTGGAACAGATGGAGACTATATACCAACGACTGGGAAAAATACCGAAGTTCAAGCGTATCAATAAACTGAAAGAAGAGGTGGACCAACAGCTTGCTTTGATACAAAGCCAGTGGATACGCAGCTATTACCAATCCTTTCTCAAAGTCTGGATAAAGGAGATGTTCCCAAAGCACTGGATACCCCAAAACGGGAACTGCTGTTTACTTGTTTCAAGGCCATAGATTGTCTACAGGAACCAGTCTACAAAAGGGATTTTCAGTAAAAATATCTGGGTAAATCCAAGGCATTTGAAAAACATCTGCAATCCAAAGTCTTATCTGCTGCGAGGGCTTATCTGGACACGGTAAATGATGACATGGATGACCGGCAGGTACTGGATCAGCTGATGATTAACGGCTATGCCCAAGAGTTAGCCGTGAAAGGAAACCTGATTATTGAACTGGCAGGAAACAAGATAAATCTTTCCCTGTTTCCCAGTGGATTTGTCTTTAATAATCAGACGCTCAGAAGCGCATCTATCCCACCGGAGCAGTTCATTTCAAAGGTGATTACAGTGGAAAATAAAGCGAATTATGAAAGCATGCCCTATGAGGAAGGGACTCTAATCATATATTCACACGGATACTTTTCTCCGGATGAGCGTGCGTTCCTGATTCAGCTGGAACGGGTTTTGTCCGGCATTCATACTTCCTGTGGGACCTATCTCCACACAGGCGACTTGGATTATGGTGGAGTTAAGATATTTCAATATATTAAGAAACGCATTTTCCCGAAACTGTATCCATACCTTATGGATACACAAACGTATGATCAGTATATGGCCTACGGTGAACCTATAGAAACCAGTAAACTGGAAAAACTCCAGCGGACAGCCGAACCGCTCCTTCAGCCCCTCATAGACAAAATCTGCGCTGAAAAACAGGTGATAGAGCAGGAATCCTTCCTGTTTTGAACTTTTATTTATACAAAAAGTAAAAAAGTTTGCAAAAATCTTAAAATGGAATAAATAGTAAAAATACCACTTTTACAGGAGGAATTTTATAAGAGAAAATCAAACAGTCGAAAGGAGAGGTTTTGCATGATTGAAACAAAGGAATTTATGGACAACTTGAGCCAGTGGTCAGACATTTGTCTGAGCGATGAGAGGATTGATTTGGAACTGTATGAAAAGTACGACGTGAAGACGGGGGCTCCGTGATAAAAACGGAAACGGCGTGGTAGCGGGTCTGACGAAGGTGTCCAAAATCGAAGCCAACAAAGTAGTGGATGGAGTAAAGGTCCCCTGCGAAGGAAAACTATTTTACAGAGGCTATAATATCTATGAGATTTGATTGGCGGTGTAGTGAGAGAAACCGATATGGTTTTGAAGAAATTGCATACCTGCTTCTGTTCGGAGAACTTCCTAATGCAGATCAGCTTACAAAATTTAAAGAAAGCCTGGCATTCAGCCGTACACTTCCCACAAATTTTGTCCGTGACGTAGTAATGAAAGCACCGACAAAAGATATGATGATATCCCTGAGCAAGAGTATTCTCACCCTGGCTTCCTATGACGAGAAGGCCTGGGATATTACGGTTCCCAATGTACTCAGACAGTGCATGATGCTCATCAGCGTAATGCCCATGCTGGCTGTGTACGGCTACCATGCCTATAACCATTATGAGAGGGACGGCAGCATGTACATACACCGCCCGACGAAAAATCTCTACTGGGTGAGAGAATCTGGGCCTCTGAGGCCCGACATGAAGTAATCTCGCAGGTGGAAGCCCATGTTCTGGATTTGGCGTTAATCCTGCATGGAGCATGGCGGCGGCAACAACTCTACCTTTACCACCCATGTGGTTACCTCCTCTGGCACAGATACATATTCTGTCATCTCCGCAGCCCTGGCCTCCTTAAAGGGACCGAAACACGGCGGGCCAACATCAAGGTAGTGGAAATGATGCAGGATTTAAGGAGTGAGGTAAAGGATGTCACTGACAGGGATGAGGTGGAATCCTATCTGAAGAAACTGCTTCACAAAGAGGCATTTGACCGCAAAGGCCTTATCTATGGAATGGGCCATGCAGTGTATTCCAAGTCAGATCCGCGTGCCGAGATTTTCAAACGCTTTGTACGCCAGCTTGTCAGAGGAAAAAGGGCCGCATGGAGGAATTTGCCCTCTATTCCATGATTGAGGAGCTATCCTGGTTATCATTGAGGAACGTAGAATGGCGTCAGCCAATGTGGACTCTACAGCGGATTTGTACAGCATGCTGGATATTCCGGAAGAAATGTTCACGCCCATCTTTGCAATCGCCAGAATCGTGGGATGGAGCGCGCACCGTATTGAGGAATTGATTAATATGGATAAGATTATCCGCCCTGCCTATACAAGCATTATGAAGGAAGAGAATTACAAACCCCTCTGTGACCGATAATAGGAACTATTCCTGAATCTATATATAATCTTTATATGCCCTTTATAAATTCCCATAGTATCTTTATGATATCCGGCGCTATAATAAGTGCAAATATCAAAAGAGAAAGAGTTGCGGATATGGGAAAATATGAATATAATTTTGTGGAAGTTCCATTTGACGGGATTTGAAAAGTGGTAATGCTGAAACAATTGAGAAGTGTAAAGATATTATCAGGAAGGAATCTGCCCAGGGATGGCGGCTGGTCCAGATTATAAGCCCATCCAGCGAAAAGGGTATTGACAAGCAAACAGCACTTAAGCCATTGTTTTTGAAAGGGAAAACTGAATTGTTTTCCCTTTTTGATTGTGTTAATTCCTTCCGGGATTCAGGGAGTGCCAATATAAAACAAATAAAATTCACTCATTTCCCTTTGACTGTACAGTTGGTGGATACCTTATAATCAAATCAGAAACAGAAAGGAGATGAGTTTATGAAATGAAAGAAGCCGAGGCCCGTACCGGCCTGGACCGGAAAAATATACGTTATTATGAAAGCGAGGAGCTTTAGCGCCCCGGCGCACAGAAGGAAACCGGTACAGGGATTACAGCGAGGAAGATATACAGCGTCTGCTGGAAATCCGTTTCTGCGGCAGCTGGGTATTCCCATCCGGGATATCCGCGGATATTTTGAGGGGCGGCTGAGCGTAAGCGATCTGATGCGCATGCGTCTGGACCGGATTGACGGAGAAATGTCACAGTTAAAGAAGCTTGAATCGATTCCAGCGAGAAGATAGATTTGACCGACTTTTTATCCCACCGAATTATCTGCGAGACGATCCGCCCACCAACCTGGCCTGGTCCGGCTGGAAGGAATCGCCTATCAGGGCTTCCTTTACCTTCAACCCTGTTTCCGCCTTGCAGGATCCTCAGAAGCTGGTGCGGTGCACCGCCTCCCGCAGTGTTTCAAGGGAAAATACATGTTTTGTGCTGCTTCCCACCATCCTGATGTTTGGCAGTATCCTGTTCTGTCTCATTGACAGCCAGGTTGGCGCCCGTTTTTCCGGAATATACCGAATTCTTATTATAGGATGCTTTATTGCTGCCATACTGCTGATATCTGTAAACAAAATGTTTACTATCAATAATTTTGGGATCAAGTGAAAATGCTTGACAATCCTTTTTCTATCGTGTATGATAGCACAGGTGTTGAAATGGAAAAGATTGTAGAACAAGGTCTGTTGTATGATTTTTACGGAGAACTGCTGACGGAGCATCAGCGCAGGATATAACGAGGACGTGGTGTTCAATGACCTTTCCCCAGCGAGATAGCCGGGGAGCAGGGAATCAGCCGTCAGGTGTCCACGATCTGAAGAAACGGTGCGACAAGATACTAAAAGGATTATGAGGCCAAGCTTCACCTGGTAGCCAAGTTCATTAAAGTCAAGGAGATAGCCGGCGAGCTGGAGCGTCTCTCTGATGAATGCATACGCACCAGGGATATGGCACTCATTGACCAGATTAGGCGGTTGTCCGCAGAAATCACCAGCACGCTTTGATGTGTGATTCATTGAATGCAGTGCAGTCTTAGGAGGATTATTTCATGGCTTTTGAAAGCTTATCCGACAAATTGCAGAATATTTTCAAAAACCTGCGCGGCAAAGGCCGTCTTTCAGAAGCCGACATGTAAAGCCGCGTTAAAGGAAGTTAAGATGGCGCTCCTGGAAGCAGATGTAAGCTTCCGTGTGGTTAAACAGTTTATCGGGTCCGTTCAGGAACGGGCGGTGGGCGAGGATGTATTCGGAAGCCTGACACCGGGACAGACGGTAATCAAGATTGTAACCGAGGAGCTGATAAAGCTTATGGGTTCTGAGACAACAGAGATTTCCTTAAAGCCCTCCAACGAAATCAGCATTATCATGATGGCTGGTCTCCAGGGCGCGGGTAAGACCACGACCACGGCCAAGATTGCAGCAAAGATGAAGGCAAGGGACGTAAGCCCCTGTTAGCTGCCTGCGACATCTACCGGCCGGCTGCCATAGAGCAGCTGCAGATTAACGGCGACCGGGTAGGTATTCCGGTGTTCTCCATGGGCAACAAAAACAAGCCTGTGGACATTGCCAAGGCGGCACTGGAACACGCATCCAAGAACGGACTTAACGTGGTTATCCTGGATACAGCGGGACGTCTCCACATTGATGAGACCATGATGGATGAGCTGGTAGAGATAAAGGACAATCTGGATGTCTGCCAGACCATATTGTGGTGGACGCCATGACCGGCCAGGATGCAGTGAATGTGGCAGGTACATTTAACGATAAGATAGGTATTGACGGTGTCATCCTTACCAAACTGGATGGCGACACCCGAGGCGGTGCAGCCCTTTCCATCCGCGCAGTCACAGGAAAACCTATTTTATATATTGGTATGGCGAGAAGCTGTCTGATCTGGAAACAGTTCTACCGGACAGAATGGCTCCAGAACCTGAATGGGCGATATCCAGTCCCTGATTGAGGCGGGCTGCCGAGGTGGATGAGGAAAAGGCCAAGGAGATGAGCCAGAAGCTGCGCAAGGCAGAATTTGATTACAATGATTTTCTGACCCAGATGCAGCAGATTAAAAAGATGGGCGGTATGGGAAGTATTCTTTCCATGATGCCGGGTATGGGAAACCAGCTGTCCGGTGTGGATATGGATGAAGGTGAAAATCCATGCACAGAGTAGAGTCCATCATCCTCCATGACAAAGGAGGAGCGGGCCAGTCCAAACCCTCATAAATCCTTCCAGGAAACAGCGCATCGCAAAGGGTGCCGGTGTAGATGTCAGCGAGGTGAACCGTCTGGTAAAGCAGTTTGATCAGATGAAGAAGATGATGAAGCAGCTGCCAGGCATGATGGGCGGCGGCAAACGAAAAGGCGGATTCGGCGGTCTGGGAGGACTGCTGGGCGGAGATGAAGATGCCCTTTAGGACACAGAATGCTGATACCACAATCCGCAGACCAGGCTAGTCACACAGGGGATCCTGTATGTCTAATATAAGAATAATTCACAAGGAGGTAAATTGACATGGCAGTAAAGATGAGATTAAGAAGAATGGGACAGAAGAAGGCTCCTTTTTATAGAATCGTAGTTTCTGATTCCAGATCCCCAAGAGATGGCAAATTCATCGCGGAAATCGGCACTTATGACCCAACCAGGGAACCAAGTGTCATCAAATTCGATGAGGAAGCAGCTAAGAAGTGGTTAGCAACAGGCGCTCAGCCAACTGAGACTGTTGGAAAGCTCTTAAAAGATCGCCGGCATTCAGTAAGACGCAAATGAGGTGGAGAGATGAAGGAATTAGTCGAAGTGATCGCAAAGGCATTAGTCGATAATCCGGACGAGGTAGTCGTTACCGAGTCAATGAAAGGCGAGGACACCCTGATTGAACTAAAGGTGTCTCCTGCCGATATGGGCAAGGTCATTGGCAAACAAGGCAGGATCGCAAAAGCAATCCGTTCCGTAGTCAAGGCCGCTGCCTCAAAGGAAGATAAGAAAGTAATCGTAGAGATTCAGTAAGCAGGATTCAGTACGCAGACAATGAAGGACCGCTGGCCGCAGGGCTGGCGGTTCATTTATTGCTCGGGAATATTGTCCCGGAACATTTATCCGTAAAATTACTTATCACAGAAAGGTGACAGGTGTATGGAAAACATGCTGAGAGTGGGAGTCATAACCTCCGCCCACGGAATCAAAGGGAAGTAAAGGTATTCCCCACCACAGATGACGCCAAGCGTTTCAAAGAGCTGAAGGAAGTCATCCTTGACACAGGAAAGAGCATATTCCCATGGAAATCGAACATGTGAAATTCTTCAAGAACATGGTAATCCTCAAATTCAAGGGATATGACAATATAAATGAAATAGAAAAAGTATAAATCCAAGGACCTGCTGATTACCAGGGATCAGGCCGTGGACCTGGAGCCCGATGAATACTTTATCACGGACCTGATTGGACTTACTGTGGTATCGGACCAGGGCGCGGAGCTGGGAACCCTTAAGGATGTGCTGGAAACAGGGGCCAATGATGTATATGTGGTTGCCATGAAGGACGGAAAGGAACTGATGCTTCCCGCCATCGGTGACTGTATTCTGAATGTGGACCTGGAGCAGGGACGCATGGAGGTCCATGTTCTGAGGGACTCTATGGATTTGTAGTGCCCATAACCTGGTAAGACCCATGGTTCAAAGGCCCATGGTTCTGTAAAAAGGGCTTGTGTTTTATCTGGTTTTGTTGTATATAAAGAGAGGGGATAAACAGTGCTGCATCATGTAATGCAGTATTGGGGCGGAAGGCCGCCGGTGCAGCAAGGAAAAGGAATCTGATATGATAACTGAAGACCCTCTTCCTGATTCTGGCGTATCTGGTCCGCACCATGGGGCCGGGCTTTATCCGCAGCGGCCTCTTTAATTCAGACTGTTCCAACCGGATGCAGGGCAGTACACGCATACAGCCAGATATCCCACATATGCGAGACACAGCAGTGCCTGGTGTTATATACCATGGACCATGGCGGCTATCTTCTGGATAAGAGACAGATGGGCGCTGTCTGCATAAACGGCCTGCGCACGTTCCTTTCCGAACGTTCCGGCAAGTCGGTAAAGTAGATACAGGTCAGGGATTATATACCTGTAAAGCAACTGATAAAGCCGGCCCCGGCATCTGCGATTGGGGCCGGCTTTTAGAGATACTTTTTGGCTGAGCACAGACAGAAAGGAACCTGGATATGGCCAACATAACTGTTTTAGACCAAAGCACCATCAACAAAATTGCAGCCGGCGAGGTCATTGAGCGGCCTGCTTCCGTAGTGAAGGAGCTGCTGGAAAATGCCGTTGACGCCCATGCCACCGCCGTAACCGTGGAAATCAAGGACGGCGGCTGTTCCCTGATACGTGTCACTGACAACGGATGGGGCATTCCAAAAGAAGAGATTCCCCTGGCATTCCTGCGCCACGCCACAAGCAAAATCAAGACAGTGGAGGATTTATTCACCCATTTCTCCCCTGGTTTCAAGTGGCGAGGCCGGCTGCATAGCGGCCGTGGCCCAGGTGGAGCTGATTACAAAGACGGGGACAGCCTTACCGGTTCCGTTACCAGATTGAAGGCGGGGTTGAGAAGGGCTGAGGAAATAGGCGCCCCTGATGGTACCACCATCATTGCCCGAAACCTGTTTTTACAACACGCCTGCGAGGAAGAAATTCCTCAAGACCCCCATGACAGAAGGGGCCCACGTGGCTGAGCTGTTGGAAAAGATCGCGCTGTCCCACCCGGAGATTTCCATCCGCTTGCATACAGAACAATCAAAATAAGCTCTACACCTCAGGAAACCAGCCGCAAACGGAAGGTATCTATATATACTCGGCCCGGACGGGAGATTGCGGGAAACCTTCTCCGGTGGAAATCAATGAGGACTGGATTACAGTCACCGGATTTACAGGCAAGCCGGTCATAGCCAGATCCAACCGGAATTAAGTGAAAATTATTTCATCAATGGCCGTTACATCAAGAGTTCCATTATATCCAAGGCCATTGAAGAGGCCTATAAGCCCTATATGATGCAGCATAAATATCCTTTTACCATGCTGCATTTCCATATATTGAGCCGGACACCTGGATGTAAATGTACATCCCACCAAGATGGAGCTGCGCTTGCCGACGTGGGGAAAAGGTGTACCATGCAGTGTTAGGGCTGTCAGCAATGCCCTGGCCCACAAGGAGCTGATCCCCCAGGTCAGCCTGGAAGCAAAAACAGGAAAAGGAGGCCAGGCAGCTGGCAGAGAACTGGCTCCCCGCCGGAGCCGTTCGAGGTGCGCAGGCGGGAGAACCTGCCAGAAAACCTCCGGCAGCCCCGTCCAGGTACAGAACGCGGCCTCCTCCGGCGCTGGTTCAGTTTACACCCAGTCAGCCCCGCCCAGGCCATCCTTTGTCAATGAGCTGATGCCTGACTGGCTGAAGGAGAGAAGAAAGGAACAGGAAAAACGTTCAGTCTCCCCGGCCGCAGTTAATCCCCATCAAACGGAAAACACGGTTTCTGCGGGAAGGATATTGGGGCCGGCGGGCCAGCTTCCGGACAGACAGACTCCGGCCAGACAGACTCCGGACAGACAGGCTCCGGCCAGACGGCACCTGGTCAGACAGCTTCCTGGTCAGACAGGCCCGGCCAAACAATTTCCAGCCAGACAGCCCACGGCCAGACAGCGCCCAGTCAGTCAGACTCCGGCCAGACAGTCCCCAGTCATCCAGAACCCGGTATGACCGGGAATTCAGACACAACCGGTACCGCTTCTGCCCATACAGGAGCCGGTACAGCCGGCTGCACCGCCGGGCCGGAACAGCTGGACCTGTTTGACGGCAAGCTTTTGGACCCCAAGGCCAGGCTGAAGCACAAGCTTATCGGCCAGCTGTTTGACACCTACTGATGGTGGAGTACAATGAACAGCTGTTCATCATTGACCAGCATGCTGCCCATGAAAAGGTGCTCTATGAGAATACCATCAAGTCCTTAAAGACAAGGCAGTACGACATGCAGATGGTGGACCCGCCCATTATCCTTACACTGAACATGAACGAAGAACTTCTCCTGGAGAAATATATGGATTATTTCACGGGAATCGGTTTTGAGATAGAACCCTTTGGCGGCAGGGAATACGCGGTGCGCGGCGTGCCTGCCAACCTGTTTCCATTGCCAAGAAGGGAACTGCTGACAGAGATGATCGACGGGCTCTCGGAGGATAATGTCTGTACATAACCCGGACATCATCTATGAAAAAGGTGGCCTCCATGTCCTGCAAGGCAGCTGTCAGCGACATCATACCACCTTCCAGGAGGCCAATGTGCTCATTGACCAGCTTCTGGACCTGGAAACCTATGCGCTCCTGCCCTCACGGCAGCCTACCATCATCTCCATGAGCAAGCTAAGCTTCGGAGAAAGTACCCAAAACCTACCAATCTGAAAGGAGCTTTTAACATATGAAGCAGCCGCTCATTGTCCTCACAGGACCCACGGCAGTGGGAATACTTTCCATCCGGCTGGCAAAGGCCATTGGCGGGAGATCGTCAGCGCGGTTCAGCCATGCAGGTATACAGGCACATGGATATCGGCTCTGCCAAGGTGACTCCGGAGGAAATGGACGGCGTTCCCCATTATCTCATTGACGTGCTGGATCCCCGGGACTCCTTTAACGTGGTCACCTTCCAGCAGATGGCAAAGGAGGCCCTGAGGGAGATTTACAGCCACGGCCGTATTCCTGTCATTGCCGGCGGAACCGGCTTTTATATACAGGCCCTGCTGTACGACATTGATTTTAAAGAAAATGAGGACAGCAGCCCTGTCCGCAGGGAACTGGAAGCCCTGGCTGAGAGGGAGGGAGAGAGGGCTCCCCGAGCTCCTTCATGCCATGCTCCGCCAGGCGGACCCGGAGGCAGCCGCTCAAATCCATGCCAACAATATAAAACGTGTCATCCGGGCCATTGAATACTTCCGCCAGACAGGGGAGAAGATTTCCCATAACCAGCAGGAGAGGGAGAAGGAATCCCCCTACAATTTCCTCTATTATGTTCTGAACACGGACCGGGCCCTGCTCTATGAGAGAATTGACCACTTGCAGGGTGGACCAGTGATGATGGAACAGGGACTAGGTGGAGGAAGTAAAGGCATTAAAGGATATGGGCTGCTCGGAGAGTGGCCTACCTGTCCATGCAGGCTGGGATAAGGAGATTCTGGACTATCTGGAGGGCAGATGCAGCCTGGATGAGGCTGTATATATACTGAAACGCGATACAAGACATTTTGCAAAACGCCAGCTGACCTGGTTCAAACGGGAAAGGGATGTGCGCTTTGAATCTGCCTGATTTCGGAGGATGTCTCAAACGTTCTGGAACGGATATTAGAGGATTGCGCAAAGCAGGGAATCGTGCTACAATAACAAACCGGAAAAACGGAGGATTATAAACCAATGGATAATAAATGGAATGAAACCAGATGTACGAAAGCCTTGGCATCAGCCGGGAAGTCAGGGAGTTTGCGGCTGAGACGGAAAAAGCGCTGAGGGAACGCTTTGGGAGCCATTGGACGATGCGGAATACCAAATCCAGATGAAGGTTATCAAGGAATGCAGGACAACCGTGTCAGCGACATCCACTTTGCACTACCACGGGTTTTGGTTTGGTGACCTAGGTTGGATACGCTGGAGGATGTGTATGCCGAACGACAGTGAAGTTCCCTTGGTGTCCTCAGCTCATAGGGCAGCTTTACATGCCTTATGGCTGTCGACCGAAAACCTGCGTCCAGGGACGAGCTTTGTCGCCTGTGGGCTTGACACCCTGGAGGAAGTCATAGGAATCAGGGATTCTGTGGGTTCCTTAAGGAATATGGGGTGGTCTACCGTCAGGTGGACCTGTTTTGAGGACGGTTCCTTTGACTATGAGGGCATTGCGGCAATAAATAAACGGAAAGGACAAACTGGTGACCATACAGCGTTCCAAAGGGTACGCCACCCGTCCCACATTGTCTGTGAAGCGGATTAGGGGAATTGATTTCCTTCATAAAGAACATAAAACCGGACGTTATCTGCATGGTGGACATGCTGCACGGTGAGTTTGTGGAAACCCTGGAGCCAACCGATGTGGGGGCGGATATGATTGTAGGTTCCCTGATCAAAAATCCCGGCGGCGGACTGGCTCCCATCGGCGGCTATATCGTGGGCAGAAAGGACTGTATTGAACGGGCGTCCTACCGCTTAAGCGCTCCCGGACTGGGCAAGGAGGTAGGCGCCAGCCTGGGGTTAAACCAGCAGCTGTACCAGGGCTTTTTCTCCCCTGTTGTGGTGTCAGAAGAACCTTAAAGGGCGCCATGACCGCAGCCAATATTTACGCAGGCGCCTGGAGCTGGCGTGGTGCCAGACGGCAGTGAATCCCGTCACGACATCATCCAGGCCATCACCTTCGGCACGCCGGAGGGCGTCATATCCTTC
>SCPN01001604.1_pt1 | contig 18629 bp, 33 predicted proteins | sample 6106831 | NCBI WGS metagenome assembly SCPN01 (sample SAMN10720447, study PRJNA508395) | human gut metagenome | isolation source: Participant 1, 0 month
GTGGCTCACAGCGTTGCTGAACCATTGATTTCTATAAAGATGACAATGGAAAATATCACATGATTGTAGGATTAGCGCAAGGAAAATGTTAATAGTACGGCTGTTATGATGTTCGATCGAATTGAAGGAGGAACGAAGCCGTGGGTTCACGTGTGGGCAATGAAGGGTGATCGCACAGAACCAAGGATGCCAAGCTGCTGCAATACATCCACTACTGGCGACCTCTACTTCTCCAATTACCAGAACAGTCTGCTTTATCGGGTAAAGAAATATGTTAGAGGAATTTGCAACAGGAAAGAGAACAACCCTGTCAGACCTCGGTACAGCAGATGATGCCGCTCAAACAATATTAAAAGTGCAAGACAAAGAATGGGAGTTCAATATTATGATTCATCCAACTGGTAAATATGCTTATTTCATGGTCATCAATCGCAATTATATTCTTTCTCAGCTCAGATCAATGGGGAAACCTTTTACCGCCCTCTGTCATTGCAGGTGTTAATAGTAACAAAGACATAATTTATGTTTATCAGGATGGGGTCGGTAATCGATTCGAGTAATCCCTACTCTGGTGTATTTGTAAAGAACCCAGAATATGCCGGAAATTCGGATGAATATGACTTCTATTTGACAGACAGGCATAATCATGCATATTCGTTCTTGTCCCCTTTGGGCAAGTGACTACCTATGCCGGACGTGGTAGCGCTAGTTTGAATTCAAACCCATGAGGTAAATGCATGGCCGTTTACGAGAAGATGCATCGTTTTAACCGGCCTAAAGGAATTGCGTGGATGAGCGTGATAATACGATATATGGGAGACGCCAACAACTATCGAATCAGAAAGATTGGCCTTGAAGAAGATACCTGAAGAATATATTAATGAATACCAAAATGAAAAATAACAATTTTATGTATACTGTTGCTATGTGTAGTAAACTGGACACAATGGCTCAGGTGTTACTGTATCGGGTATTGTTTCTGACAGTAATAAGGAACCGCTTATTGGTGAATATTATCGTCAAGGATGTTCCGGATTAGAGCCATTACTGATATCAACGGGAAATATACCATTAAAGTAGAACCTTATAACCGACTGGTCTCTTCTCATATATTGGATATAAGACACAAGAAGTATTGATTAAGGAACAGCGTTCGGTCAATATAAAATGGAAGAAGATGTAGCTAGCTACCATTATGAGGTTGTAATCACAGGTACCGGTGCACAACGTAAATTGGTACAAACCGGTGCCATCACTACAGTAGACATGGAACATCTGATGGCTAATCCGTCGTCTAGTGTTGTTAATGCTTTGGCAGGTAACGTTGCAGGTGTATTAGCCCGCCAGACTCCGGTCAACCAGACAAAATGTTTCAGAATTTGATCGCGGTATTTCCACATTTGAGCTGGAACCGGTGCTTATATTTTGGTAGATGGGTTCGAACGTAGCATGGATGAAATCAACATTGAGGATATTCAAGACTTTTCTATCTTGAAAGATGCTTCCGCTACTGCAATATACGGTTCTAAAGGAGCTAATGGCGTTGTATTGATTAACACTAAACATGGTAAATCCGGAAAAATCAAGATCGACATAAAGGCACAAACCACCTACAACATGCGCACTATTACACCTGAATTTGAAGACGGGATTTCGTATGCAAACCTATTGAATGAGTCACGAATTACACGCAATTATGAACCTGTATATCAACCGGAGGAACTGGAGATTCTAAAAACGGATTAGACCCAGATCTCTATCCGAATGTGGATTGATGGATTTATTGTTGAGGAAAGGCTCAGCGGCAACAACGCGTTAACCTTGAATTTAAGCGGTGGTGGTTCTACTGCACGGTATTACGCCCTATTAGTTACCTTGATAGAAGGCATGTACAACACTGATAAAGCGTTGAAAGACGATTACAACACTAATGCAAACTATCGTCGTTACAACTATCGTCTGAATACAGATATTGATATCACGAAAACTACACTATTAAAGTTAGGTGTATCCGGTTGGTTATCTAAGAGAAACAGTCCGGGACTGTGATGGTGATGTATGGGTGAACTTTGGCTATACCGCCATTCGTACTCCTTTACTTTATTCCAACGGTCGTGTTCCGGCAGTAGGTACAGGCAACAAAACAAACCCATGGGTAGCAGCTACACAGACTGGATTCAATGAAAACTGGGAAAATGTGATTCAGACAAATATTACGTTGGAACAGAATTTGAAGTTTATCACCAAAGGTCTGAAATTTGTTGGACGCTTCGGCTATGATACCTATAATAACAATCACATCAATCGTCGTAAATGGCCTGAGCAATTGAGTGCCGAACGTTCACGCGATGAAATGGAAATTTGGTATTCAAGAAAATTTCGGACAGTAGCAATATGCATCAAGAAAGTGGTTCTAGCGGTAACCGTCGAATTTTAGATATGATGCTTAATTGGGAACGCGGTTTTAAGGCACATCATCTCAATGCTACGTTGAAATACACACAGGACTCGTACATCAAAACACAAGACTTAGGTGATGATCTGAAAAATGGTGTCAACAGACGTAATCAAGGATTGGCAGGCGAATTGCGTATAACTGGAACTATCGATATTTCGTAGATTTCAACTTCGGCTATAATGGTTCGGAGAATTTCAAAAGGACATCGCTTCGGTTTCTTCCCAGCACTCTTTAGCATGGAACATTGCAGAAGAATCATTTATCAAAAGAATTGGAAATGGATGGGTATGTTCAAAGTGCGTTTCTCTTATGGTAAAGTAGGTAATGATAGAGATTCGTCATAACAATGCAGATACGTTTCCTTTATCTGTACGCAATTGGCGAAGGCAATAGTTATGATTAAACTACGGTAGTTCTTATGGATTCACAGGATTAACTTTACACAGAACTAGCTTCCGACCAAGTTAGTTGGGAAGTGGCAACGAAGAAAGACCTGGGAGTAGATTTGGCTTTGTTTGATGATAAATTCAAATTGACAGTTGATTACTTTGATGAAAGTCAGCGGAATTTTCATGCAACGCCAGTATTTGCCCGGCATGATTGGCCTGCAAGGAAAGAGTCCTTTGCAAATGTCGGTAAAGTAAATCTAAGGGATTCGATGGCAATTTCTCTTTCAAACAGAGGTTCAATCAGGTAAGTTTGACAGTACGTGGTAATATGACTTACAGCAAAAATGAGATTATTGAAAGAGACGAAGCTAACAATGTATATCCCTATCAAATGCAAAAGGGCTATCGAGTGAACCAGAATAAAGGATTGATTGCATTAGGACTGTTCAAGGATTACGATGATATTCGCAATAGTCCTACTCAAAAGTATGGTCCTGTAATGCCCGGTGATATTAAATACAAAGATGTAAATGGTGATGGTGTAGTGGATGACAACGATATTGTAGCAGTAGGAGCTACTAATCGTCCGAATCTGATTTATGGTCTTGGGCTTCTGTTAAATGGAAAGGACTTGATGTCAATTTGCATTTTCAAGGCGCGGGCAAGTCGCAGTTTTTCTTGTCCGGGAAATGTATCAGAGCTTTCAGCGAAGGGCAATGGGGTAATATTATTAAAGGAACTTTGGACAATCGCTGGGTAGATGCGGATACTGCCGAGAAATTAGGTATTGCAGCCAACGAGGATCCCAATGCTACTTTCCCCCGCCTAAGTTACACGGACCAAGGAAATGGAAATACAACGATTTATGCTTATACTAATAACTACCGCAACTCTACTTACTGGTTGCGTGCGGACGGTTCCTACGTACGAAAACGGTTGATATTGGCTACACACTTCCCAAAGCACTGGTTAACAAAATACATTTTAATAATGTACGTATTTTCTTGACTGGAACCAATTTACTTACATGGTCTAGTTTCAAACTCTGGGACCCGGAGATGTAGAAGTAATAATGGAGAGAAATATCCATTGTCCAAATCCGTAACGTTAGGTTTGAGCGTTAACTTATAAATGATTAATGATATGAAAAAAATATATATACTATTAGTCGCAATTTTTGCGATCAGTTCCACTTCTTGTTCCGATTATTTGGATTCTGATTACATTTTTGAGGATAGAGAAACAATTGATAAAGTTTTTACCGACTATAAAAAAACAGAACAATGGTTGGCACAGGCGTATACCTATTTGTTGGGACAATGTTGTGATGTTGCAAGTAAACGTAATACACCTTTTGTGTTTGATGATTGCATGTATTATGGCGATGATGATGTTACAGTGGATGCAACCAAAGGCGGTGCTTTATCTTATAATAAATTCCGTGAAGGAGCATACGATGAAAACACTTTCCAAGATACTTGGAACCGTTGTTATAATGGTATTCGACAGGCTTCTATTTTCATCCAGTATGCAGATATGAGCATTGAGCATAGTGCGGAGGAAATCATTGACCTCAAAGCACAAGCCCGCTTTGTTCGTGCCTATTACTATTGGTTGTTACTCCGGAAGTATGGTCCTATTCCACTGGTTCCAGATGAGGGTTTTGATTACAATCAGTCATACGAAGATTTGGAACTTCCCCGCAATACATACGATGAATGTAGATTATATCGCTAAAGAGATGGTCTTGGCAGCACAGGGTTTACCTTTGAAAAGAGACCAGCTTTCCATTACCGTCCCACTCGCGGTGCCGCCTTAGCTACCCGTGCTTTGGCAATGCTTTATGCTGCAAGTCCGCTAATGAATGGCAACGATGATGCGTATGCACAGCAAATGACCAACCGTGACGGGAAACGTTTATTAAACTCTGTATACGACAACAGTAAATGGGCTAAAGCAGCAGCTGCTTGCAAAGATGTAATGGGACTAGGCGTTTACCATATTTATACAGCCGATTTCCGGTCGACTCATTCTATTGCTTTTCCTGCTACCATCGCTCCTCCGATTCACCCGGAATATAGTTATAAAAATTTTCCCGAAGGTTGGCAGAATATTGATCCGTTCGAATCTTATCGTTCTCTATTCAACGGACAGGTAACTGCTATGGACAATCCGGAATTGATTTTTACTCGTGGAAAGAATATTTCCGGTGAACGCATCAAAGATATGGTCATTCATCAATTGCCCACTGTAGCTAAAGGATGGAATACGCACGGTGCCACCATGAAACAGGTAGATGCCTATTATATGAGCGATGGCACTGACTGTCCGGGAATGAACTCTGAATATGCAGGCACTCCAGCTTATCAAGGACGCATAGATAATCGCCCTCGCACAACTGGTTATACAACAAATAATACAGATCACAAACCGCTTCCAAATGGAGTATCTTTGCAATATGCTGAACGTGAACCACGTTTCTATGCGTCCATTGCTTATAACGGTATGTACTGGCATCTAGGTAATGAACCAGAAGTTCAGAATCAAGATCAACAAGTATTCTATTATCGCGGAGATGGAAATGGTTATGCAAATAGTATGTTCTGGTTGCGCACCGGCATTGGTGTAGCTAGTATGTGCATCCTGATGACACCTATTATAATAGCGATGCAGCCAAGGTAAAAGATAAAGATGAACCAGCTATCGATATGCTGATATCCTGCTGATGTATGCAGAAGCTTTGAATGAATTGACTGCTAGTTATGAAGTTCCTTCTTGGATTCCATCACCTTACACAATCAGCCGCAATAGAAGATATGCGTACAGGTATAAAACCAATACGCATGCGTGCCGGGGTGCCCGATTATGATGCAGATACATATAGTAACCCGATTAAATTTCGCATCAAACTAAAACGCGAACGTCAGATTGAGCTCTTTGCTGAAGGAAAACGCTACTATGATCTTCGACGCTGGAAAGATGCGGAAGTAGAGGAAGCAATGCCTGTTTACGGTTGTTATACATTTATGAGTAATGCCAATAAAGACCTGTTCCACACACCGGTTCCTATATCAAATCTTTCTGCTACTTTCTCACCGAAAATGTATTTTTGGCCCATCAAGCACAGTGAACTGAAACGAAATAAACTTCTGACCCAAAACCCGGGATGGACCTACAATGATTAATCTAAAAAAACTAGAATATGAAACTGAAAAATATCTTATTATATCTGTTACCCATAGCCGGCTTTATGTAGTTCGTGCAATGATGAATGGGAAAATGAACAGTTTACACATTATATATCATTTAAAGCCCCATTAACAGTGATGGTGTGTCTCTCGAATCAATGTACGCTATAGATCTGGTAATGAAAAGACGACATTTCAGTTACCAATCATTGTGAGCGGATCTACCACCAATGAACGTAACATTACAGTACATGTTGGTTTGGATACAGATACCTTAAAAGTACTAAACCAAGAACGCTTCAATAATCGTACCGACTTGTACTATCAAGTATTGCCAAAAAATTCTACTCATTCAGAAACGGTGCAGATCAATGCCGGGCAAGATGTAGCATTAATGCCTATCGACTTTCAATGGAGGGCATCGACTTATCAGACAAATGGTATTACCATTGACTATCGAAGAATCACCTGATGGAAACTATACCCCAAACTATCGAAAGCACTATCGGAAGGCATTTTCGTGTGATGCCATTCAATGATTATTCAGGAAATTATAGTGCTGTAAATTACAAAACATATTTGAATGGTTCAGAAACAGATGCACCATACGTGAAAATTATGTCATGATGTATGTAGTTGACGATGAAACGTTATTCTTCTATGCAGGTTTATTTGATGAAACTCGTCAAGACAGGAAAGGGTATCGGATTAAAGCAAAATTCAACAATAATGGAACAGTAACGCTCCGGCAGATCCAAATAATAAAATGCAGTTTGCGCTCGGTAAAGATGATTTTAATAATGAGATCACCGTTTACAGTATCATTGGAGTCAATGGACGCATCCGTCCCTACTTAATGCACTGAACCATTATTATCAATAATATCAACTATATGTTCAAAGACTATACAACGATTCCCGGTGTCGAAACTGAATTTCATGTAATGGGTTCGTTGACATTAGAACGTCAAATTAATACTCAAATTCCGGATGAAGACAAAGCTATCGAATGGGAAGAAGGAAATTAAAGGTTGGTCAAAGAATAAATAAACTATAAATGATTAGAATGCTATGGATATTTGTAAATATCCATAGCATTTCAGTCGTTTATTATTAATCGCAATGAATAAATATGTATTTTTTTAATTTTATATTTTCATGTATTGCCTGTGGGGAAACAAATGAACAGGATACCAATACAATAGAGGGTAGCACCGATACTTCGCAAATAACTATTACACCAGTGACGAATTTGAAGGCTAAGATTACACAAAATCCCAAATGAACTTTATCTAACATGGACGAATCCGATTACTGTGACCAATATGCTAGGGGTAGAGATCTATTATAAGCAGAAAGGTTCCAATGACGAAAAAAGAGTGAATACGATTCAGAAAGGAGAAGGGTATACTCCGGTTGACATCCGCAGAGCCTTATTTCATCTGTTGTTGTGGTGGATAACTACGGAAGAAAATCAGAAAGAGTTACCATTACTGCTATTCCATCGAATAAGGGAGTACCTTTGGCAGATAGTTGTACGTATGTACTCTATTGAACAGTTTATGGATAAAACGAAAGGAACGTTTTGGGTATCCCCAAAATATATCTGGAAATTCGGCTAATACTCTATATTTATTGGCAACAGGCTCATGCTATTGATGTGGTATTGTATCTTCATGAACGTATCAAAGATAATAATCCTATATTGGCTGCGACATATAAAGAATATTTTGAAAGATGGTTTCAAAAATCATGGAAATAATTATCATCACGACAACAACGATCCTGCTTCTTCAACCATATACTGGATGATATGTGTTGGATTATCTGACTTCTGATGGAATGTCAGAAGTGTTAGACGATAATAAGTTTCAAGAGGGTTGTGACACCTTACATTATTACACGAAAATGGACAGATGATAAAGGAACTGGACTCTTGGAATAATGAAAATAATTCTAATATGAAGCCGGAATATATGTACCAATGCTCCGGTGCTTTGATTGCTACCAAATTGTATAAGAAATACAACGAAGACAAGTATTTATCAGATGCTAAAATACTCCATAAATTTGCTACGACAACAATTACTTAACATTGGGAGATGGTAGAATAGAGGAACCTCCTTTAACCCATACGCAAGGTACGTATGGAGAAGCAAGTAGGCAATTGTATCATATTACAAATGAAAAATATTATCTGACATGTGCAGAAAAGTAATTAGCTATGTCACAAACCAGTGATAGGTGCTTAACTAATGGCATTTTGCGTAATGAAGGTCCGTCTATGGACCAAAGCATCTTTAAAGCTGTTTTGATTCCTTTATAGTCAATTTGGCATTGGATGAAGCCTGCTTAGTACACTTAGGCAGAATCTGATTCTTTCCCTGCGAAAATGCAGAAACGTTGAGCGCAAACTTGACTCGTGGAACTTATCCGAAATGTATTGTAACTATTATTGGGGATCCATATTTACTGGAAATATTGTTTCTATGGGCGCACAAGCAAGGGAGCTCTTTTGAAGGTGTTCTCCGATTGAATACAGCACTAGAAAATAATTAGTCATAAGCATCACTGTTTAAAATGAAGCAATGCAACCTTAATTATTCATGCGAATCAGTTGTTGAATGTAAGTTCTTGTTTTTAAGAAATTCTTTGATGCTAAAATAGCTTTGATACGCTCCAGAACAGATAGAAGGTATATTATTGAATATAAGATAATAATAAGCAGCTTGCCATTGTTTAAATCCAGCCTAATGACAGGTATTTAAATTATAATTACTTATAGTATGCTGCAGATATGATTATAAAAGATCTAATATAATCTAATATAAATAGAGAACTTTAAATTAAAAAACAGAGAAGTTTTGCAAATTCACTTTTAAAGATTAAATTTGGCAAACAGTAAAATAAGAGCAGCAATGATAGAACGAATACTGAAATCCAAGCTAATTGAAATGGCAAATAAATATCCGATTGTTACATTGACAGGACCTAGACAATCTGGAAAATCAACATTATTGAGGAATTCTCTTTCAGGACTATGAGTATGTGTCTTTGGAAGATCCTGATATGAGACTATTTGCTACAGATGATCCGAGAGGATTTCTTTCCACCTACCCGGATAAAACAATTATCGATGAAGTTCAAAGAGTTCCGTCACTTCTCTTTATATCCAAACGCATACCGATAAAGAGAATAAAGAAGGTATGTATATGCTGGCCGGATCTCATAACTTCTTATTAATGGAAAGTGTGAATCAATCATTAGCTGGACGTATGGCAGTACTTGCTACTACCGTTTCGCATTATGAAATGGAAAAGGAGAAATATTGCCATCCAGTGTAAATGAAGAAGTTTTAAGGAGCTTATCCAATGTATTTATGATAAAGCTATAAATCCGGATGATTATTATCCTTCTATATACAAACATATGTAGAAAGAGATGTGAGATTATTACGTAATATTGGGATCTAAGTAAATTTATTAAATTCCTCAAATTATGTGCAGGTCGCATAGGGCAATTATTAAATCTTTCATCATTATAGCAAATGAATGTGGAATTCTCACAGCAGCACTAACAGGTACTAACTGGTTATCTATTAGAAGCAAGTTATATCTGTTATTTACTGAAACCTGATTATAACAATTATGCCAAACGATTGGTAAAAACTCCTAAGTTATATTTTTATGATACAGGGCTAGCCTGTTCTTTACTTGACATACAAAATGCAGAACAAATAACTACTCATTTTTTACGTGGAGGATTGTTTGAAAATCTTGTCATCAATGAATTTGTAAAAGAATCCTATAATAGAGGTGTTGAACCGGGATTATCATTTGGCGTGATAGTACTGGCAATGAGGTTGACTTATTAAGAATGGTTGGCGGGAAACAGTATGCCTATGGAAATCAAATCAGGGAGCAACTTATTCACCGGATTTCTTTAAAGGTATTTCAAAATGGGCTAAACTATCTAATACCTCCAACGGAACAATGTTTCGCGATTTATAATGGAGATAAGGATATAAAAACATCTGTCGGTCAAGTGAATGGATGGAATCATTTTAGTCTGTTTTAAACCGCCACTAATATATCATGTCTTTATTCCATCTTATTTGATCCCTGAAACTACATTTGGGATATATTATTTCTTTATCATGCATGAACTGTTGATATTTTATTCTAAAATTAGAATTTGTTGAAACAATCTGGGATACCCCAAATCCTAGAAATAAATCATTTTTATAGACTACAAAAACACTCGAAAACCAACTAATTACAACACAGAAACAAGACATGTTAGCTATACATATCTGATAATAAACTAAATAACTAAAAAAAACTTAGTCTGGACAGGACCCGGAAAACCAACTTTGCACGGATGACTTCGCCGGACATTGGGCTCATAATGCCAATCTTTCAGTGAAAGCAATTATGGGTGTAGCCGGATACAGCGAAATGGCTCGTATGCTCGGTTTGAATGATGTGGCAGATAAATATGCAGCGACAGCCAAACAAATGGCAACAAAATGGGAAGAAATGGCCAATGAAGGCGATCATTACCGTTTGGCTTTTGACCGTAAAAACACTTGGAGCCAAAAATATAATATGGTTTGGGATAAGTTGTGGATTTGAATTTATTCCTAACAATGTAATCGGAAAAGAAATTAGCTATTATTTAACAAAACAGAATCCTTACGGACTACCATTGACTCCGCAAAGAATACACCAAATCCGACTGGATCATGTGGACGGCAGCTATGTTCCGGATCAAGTAACCTTTGAAAATTCTCTGATCCTGTCTATAAATATATCAATGAAACAGTATCTCGTGTACCTATCAGTGACTGGCATCATACTGACAGTGGTAGGTGGGTCGGTTTTAGAGCCCGTTCGGTGATCGGAGGATACTGGATGAAAGTATTAATGGATAAAGTTCAGAATAATCAATAATTTAAATCTAATTTATTATGAATGGTAGAACAATGAGACATGGAAGCATGGAACTTCTATGGAGGATGCTATTTGTGCTCTTTATAATCTGTTTGGGCAGTTGTAAAGACGACAAAGACGCAACAGTAGCAGCCTTATGATCCGAATCAGCCGATAGAGGTGACGGATTTCACACCTAAGTCGGGAGGTGGAAAAAGAAGATGATTATCTATGGTAGTAATTTTGGGACAGATCGCTCCATTATCTGTAAAAGTAGGAGGAAAAGAAGCACTAGTCATTAGTTCTAAGGGAATAGTATATACTGTCAAACTCCTGAACGATGTTTCGAAGGAACTGTTGAAGTGAAAATTGGAGAACAAGCAGTCGTAGTATCAGAAAAATACCAATATGAGCCTCAGACAGTAGTAACGGATTTGTGTGGGGAGGTAAATGAATTAGGTCAGGGAAATATTGAGACCGAACCACGTCCGTTCAATGATTGTGGAAAGATAGAATATCCTTATTGGTTCTCTTTTGATCCTCAACATCATCATATCCTTTATTTGTCTCAAACGGGTACTGATAAGGAAAAGAATAGACCTTTACGAGTTCTGGACTTAGAAAAAGAGATGATCTATACAAAGAAAGTTAATAATATAGTTCGTATGACTTCCATAACATGGACTGATGAAGGTAATATGGTAATAGCATGTCCACAGGGTGGTGGCAGTTCCAATAGGAGTAATATTATATTAAAGCGTGGTAGTAGTGCGGACGGTCAGGACTTTAAAGATGCTAGTTGGACGATACTGACACGCGGTAATGCTTGTAACGGTTCGATGATTCTTCCGGAAACCGGTGATATTTATTTTAATCATCGTGCCACAGGGCTCGTATACAGATACAATATAAGTAATGAAGAAAATTGGAATGCTAATCCACCAGTTCCCGGTGGAGACGGATTATCTGAAATTCTGGCGTTCAGCGTTCCGAATAGTGGTGTTGATTTTAGTTTTGTGCCTCATCCTACAGGCAAATATGTCTACATTATCATGCATGAATCGCATTATATACTTCGTTCTAATTATGATAAAGAGACAGGAAAACTGGTTACTCCATACATTGTATGCGGACAATCCGGACAAGCTGACTATAAAGATTTAGTGGGTATTAATGCCCGTCTGAATAAACCGGGACAAGGCGTATTAATAAAGAATATGAAGATGCGGGAAAAGAGGATCATTATGATTTCTATTTTACAGATACCAAAAATCATTGTATTCGTAAACTGACTCCAGATGGAGTTGTCTCTACTTTTGCAGGACGTGGTTCCGCTTCAACCAGTGCCTATAAATGGGGAAAGCAAAATGGCGAAATACGAAAGAGCTCGTTTTAATGAACCGGTTGCTTTGGCTTATGATGAAGAGACAAAAACTTTTTATGTAGGAGATACGGGAAACTTTAAGATTCGAAAGATTGCAAAAGAGCAAGAAGCGGATGAACAAGGAGAAGGAGGATCAGATGATGAACAGACTGGTGAAAACCAAATGGATGAGATTTTTCCAGAATAACGAGAACAAATAATCGAATAAAAAACAAACACATGAGAAGAAAAAGTTTTATCACTATTTGTCTATTATGGATCTTTATGTCCCTTTCTGCTCAGGAAAAGAAAATAGAGGTTACGGGAGTAGTGACAGATATGAACAATGAACCGTTAATCGGTGTTAATGTGACCGTAAAAGATCAGGCTGGTTTAGGGGCTATTACAGATATTAACGGACGTTATAAAATTAATATTGAAGAGTTCTCTAGACTGGTGTTTTCATATATCGGATTTGACAGGCAAGAAGTGTTGGTGAAGAGGCAGCGTGTGATCAATGTCACTATGAAAGAATCAGAAGCCAGCGAGCTTGATGAAGTTGTTATAACGGGAACTGGGGCGCAGAAAAAATTGATAGTGACTGGTGCTGTAACTACTGTGAATGTAGATGACTTGAAATCTAATCCTTCAGCAAATCTGTCGAATGCTTTGGCTGGTAATGTGGCAGGTGTACTTGCCATGCAAACTTCCGGTCAGCCAGGTGTAAACACTTCCGAATTCTGGATTCGTGGTATTTCTACTCTTTGGTGCCAATAGTGCTGCACTAGTGTTAGTGGATGGATTTGAACGTGATTTGAATGATATTAATATTGAGGATATTGAGACGTTCACGGTATTGAAGGATGCTTCCACTACGGCTATCTATGGTCCCGTGGTGCTAACGGAGTAATACTTATTACTACAAAACGGGGTAAAGAAGGTAAAATTAATATCAATGCAAAGGTGGAAAGCTCTTATAATACACGCACTATCACACCTGAATTTGCAGATGGTTATAGTTATGCGATGTTGATGAATGAAGCACGTATTACTCGCAAACTGTGAACGGATCTATCGCGATGATGAAATGGAACTTTTACGATTAGGTCTTGATCCGGATCTCTATCCGAATGTAGATTGGATGGATACATTGTTGAAAGACGGAGCCATGACTTACCGTGCTAACTTAAATATGAATGGTGGAGGTAGTACCGCACGATATTTTGTATCTCTTAGCTATATTAATGAGGAAGGGATGTATAAGACAGATGAAGCGATGCGTAAAGATTATAATACTAATCCCAGTAGTCAACGTTGGAATTATCGTTTGAATACGGATATTGATGTTACGAAAACAACACTTGTGAAAGTCGGTGTGTCCGGTTCATTGAAAAAACGGAATGCTCCGGGACAAGGTGATAATGTATGGTATTCTTTGTTAGGACAAAATCCGATTAGTATTCCTATTATGTATTCTGATGGTTCCATACCTGCATTCGGTGAGGGTGAGAATCGGAAGAATCCTTGGACGCTTGCCACACAGACCGGTTATAAGGAGATTTGGAATAACAAGATACAAACGAACATCTCATTGGAACAGAAATTAGATTTTGTTACCAAGGGACTGCGTTTTGAAGGTCGATTCTGGTTTTGACACTGACAACCAGAGCTCGATTACTCGTAAGAGAATGCCGGAGACATGGCGCCCAACGTGAGCGCGATGACAACGGAGATATTATATTAAAACAGCAAAGTATCGAGAAACCGATGGAACAAACAAGCTCGTCAACTGGTGATCGCCGTGAGTTTTTTGAGGCTATTCTGCAATACAATCGTGCATTCAAAGCACATCATTTAGGCGGAACGTTGAAATATAGTCAAGATGCATACCGGACTACAGTGGATATCGGTACTGATGTAAAGAATGGTATTGCCAAGCGTCATATGGGTGTGGCAGGACGTTCTAGTTATAACTGGAATTACCGCTATTTTGCAGATTTCAATTTCGGCTATAACGGTTCGGAAAACTTTGCAGACGGGCATCGATTCGGCTTCTTCCCGCCTTTCCGTAGCTTGAACAAGTTGCTGAAGAGAAATACATCAAGAAGCATCTGAAATGGATGAATATGTTTAAGCTGCGTTATTCTTGGAAAAGTGGGTAATGATAAACTAGGTGAGCGTTTCCTATTTATACACTTTGCTAATGAATATACGGAAAAGGTAAGATGGTAAAGATGTGGTGAAATATTATCCGGGATGGACCTGGAGTGACTATGACTCTGAAGACAATAAATACAAAGGCATGTTGTATACCCAGTTATTTCGGAAAGTGTTACTTGGGAGATTGCAACCAAACATGATGCGGGTGTAGATATGTCTTTATTTAATGATAAGTTTACTCGTTTCTGTTGATTATTTTCACGAACAGCGTGACGGCATTTATATGGAGAGAAAATACCTCCCAGTATAGTCGGTGTAAGAAGCAATCCGAAAGCTAATGTGGGAAGTGTTTTATCACAAGGCTTTGATGGAAATTTTGCTTATAAACAAAAAATAGGCAAAGTAAACTTAACCGTCCGAGGAAATATGACTTATAGCAAGAACGAGATATTAGAAAAGGATGAAGAAAATGCTGTTTATCCTTATCAGACAGAAGCCGGTTATCGAGTGAACTGCAAAAGGTTTGATTGCGCTCGGCTTGTTCAAAGATTATGATGATATCCGTAACAGTCCGAAACAAGCTTGGAATAAAGTACAACCGGGTGATATTAAGTACAAAGATGTCAATGGAGACGGTATTGTAAATGATGCTGATATGGTAGCTATCGGCGCAACTACTAAACCAAATCTGATTTATGGTTTTGGTGTTTCAGCACAATGGAACGGATTTGATTTTAATGTTCATTCCAAGGTTCTGTAAATCTTCTTTCTTTATCAACGGTACCAGTGTGCCCTTTAGTGACAGCCAATGGGGTAATGTTTTTACTAATCTTGTAAAAGATCGCTGGGTAGATCCGAAACGGCAAAGATTCTAGGCATTCCTGTCAACGAAAACTGAATGCTTCTTATCCGAGGCTTACTTACGGAGGGAATGAAAACAACTATAAAAATCCACATTCTGGTTGCGTGATTGTTCTTACTTACGTCTGAAGACATTAGAAGTTGGCTATACTTTACCTAAATCAATTGTAAATAAGATGAGATTCAATAAAATCCATATTTTCATCGGAACCAATTTATTGACATTTGCCAAGTTCAAAGAATGGGATCCGGAAATGGGTAGTTCGAATGGAGAACAATATCCGCTGGCTAAAGTCTTTACTTTGGGATTGACTGTTAACATCTAATAAATGAATGTGAAATGAAAAAGATATATAAACTATATATTGGTGTTTTATTAAGTGTGATTGCCGTTTCTTGTACGGATAGTCTGATTCGGAAATATTTCACTGACCGGAGGTCGTTGGAAGATGTGTTTACTGATAAAACATATACGGAAGAATGGCTGGTACACGCTTATTTCTTCTTAGGAGGCAATAATATGGAAGTCTCTACCAGAGATAATATTCTCTGGAATTTTGCCGATGATATTTATTTCGGCGGCAATAGTCTCGGTGATTATAAGAAATTCAAAACCGGAACTTATGATGAAAATTGGTATCAATCATGGGGGGCTAGTTATAAAGGTATTCGTCAGGCATCCATCTTCATCAAAAATATTGACATGAATACAAAGTTTACGGAAGAAGAAAGAGCCGATTTGAAAGCCCTGCTCGTTTCGTAATGCATACTATTATTGGTTGTGTTTACGCAATGGACCTGTGCCTTTGTTGCCTGACGAGGGACTTGATTACACAAGTAGTTATGACGATTTGGCTGTTCAACGCAACTCGTATGATGAATGTGTAGAATATATAGAGACCGAATGCGTTTGGCAGCTCAAGATCTGCCTTTGACCAGAGCGGTGAACCAAATTTCACGTCCAACGAGAGGTGCAGCATTAGCCGCACGTGCCAGAGCATTACTTTATGCGGCGAGTCCGATTAATAATCCTCGTCCGGAAGATACAGATAAGTTTTCGGATTTGGTATATTATGATGGAAGATGCCTGATCTCACAGGAATATAATGAATATAAATGGGCTAGAGCTGCAGCTGCTGCAAAAGATGTAATGGAGCTTCCTGGAAGTAACAGTGGACATCGTTACGAACTATACCATAAAAAGCAGTCACTACATCGGAGCTGGATATCCTGCCACTGTCGCTCCTTTGTCAAGACGGTGATTTTCGAGAAGACATGGGATCAAGGTGGTTATAATGATATAGATCCTTACGCATCCTATCGTGAAGTTTTCAATGGCTCATTGGCCATGTACCAAAATCCGGAACTGATTTTTAGTCGTGGACGTAATCAGGGAGACAACAGTCTCGTTGCAATGGTGAGGCTCCAAATGCCCAAGGTATTTGGTGGTGGGAGCAATGCTTTGGGTACGACAATGAAAAATGATGCTTATTATATGGATAATGGAGAGGAATTCAATAGAGAACAGTTTAAAGAAACATATCCTGCAGATAAGCGTTTTGTGACCGAAGCCGAAGCTGAAACCTACCCTCATTTGAAAGAGGGAGTATATAAGGAATATGCTAATCGTGAACCGCGTTTCTATGCTTCCGTTTCGTTTAATGGTTGTGTGTGGTCCTTGTTAAAAAATGCAGAAACGGTAGATTATAAAAAAGATGTTGAGAAACAAGTTAATTATTATTATGGTATCAACACAGATGGTTTCTCGGGGACAGGTGGTCTATTTGCGTTCCGGTATTGGCATCATGAAGTATGTGCATCCGGATGATACTAATCGTAAGGAGATTAAACCGAAAGCAGAACCTGCTATTCGTTTTGCTGAAATCCTGTTGATTTATGCTGAAGCGTTAAATGAACTTGAAGAAGGAGCCAACTATGATGTCTCTTCATGGGATGGTTCTACTACTTATTCTATTAAGCGTGATATTGATGAAATGAAAAAAGGAATCCGCCCGATTCGTCGTCGTGCGGGTGTACCAGACTATGATCTTGAGACTGTATACAAGAGTCAGGATGAATCTGTAAAAATGAAAAGAACGTCAAATAGAATTGATGGCAGAAGGACAGCGTTATTTCGATTTGCGTAGATGGAAAGATGCAGAAGTGGAATAGTCGAAAAAGAATTATGGTTGCAATTTCTATATGTCGGATTCTAAGGACCAAAAGAACAGTTCTATAATCGATAGAGATTACAGATCTACCGACTGCATTTTCTCGTAAATTGTATTTTGGCCGATTAGTCATGAAGAATTGAAGGGAACAAAAGGTTGACACAAAATCCAGATGGACATATAATGATTAGTTCAAAACAACAGAATATGATATGAAAAATATATATGCTTATTTAATGATATTGGCTACCGTCACATTGAGTGCTGCCTGTAATAATGAATGGGAAGACGAACAGTATGAACAATACGTATCTTCAAAGCCCTATAGCTGCAGGAGGCGATGGTGTGACTACCATTTATGTCAGATATAAGGACAATGGAAAAGTGACCTATCAGTTACCTGTCATTGTCAGTGGATCTACGGTGAATACACAGGACAGAGATATTCATATAGCAGGGATGCAGATACGCTAAGAACGTTGAACATCGAGCGCTTTAGTCTTTATCGTCCGGAGTTGTGGTATACTGAAATGGAGGAAGACAAATATGAATTTCCTGAAACGGTACATACCATCCCTGCCGGTTCGTGTAGAGCAATTGAACATCGATTTCAATTTACAAGGCATTGATATGTTTGAAAAATGGGTTTTGCCTTTGCGTATTGTTGATGATGCATCATCTAACTATCAAAGTCATCCGCGCAAGAATTCATGCAAAAGCTTTATTGAGAGTGGTTCCTTTAACGATTATTCCGGTTCGTACACGGCTTCCCATGAAAGTGTACACCTATATAAATGGCAAGCCTGACAACAACGCGAGAACGACGAACAAGCGTACAGGATATGTGGATAGATAACAATTCCGTATTCTTTCAGGCGCCTGATTAATGAGGATATGGATAAAGACATACGTAAGAAGTATAAAATTAATGTACATTTTAAAGAGAGGATGGAACATTGGATATGGAGCCGGACGATCCAACAAACGAGATGGAATCAAACTGATAGGAACACCTATCTACAGTAGTACATCGATTTATGGATTCGCACCGTCCTTACTTTGGAACGCCGCTATGTTCAAATTCATGTTTGAATACGATTTCAAGATTT
>SCPN01000947.1_pt1 | contig 18579 bp, 21 predicted proteins | sample 6106831 | NCBI WGS metagenome assembly SCPN01 (sample SAMN10720447, study PRJNA508395) | human gut metagenome | isolation source: Participant 1, 0 month
CAGAGTCTTCCAGTTTTCTGATAATATTAACGATCTTCTGCTGTGCTTCTTCAACATCCTTCATACGAGACGAATTAAAATTCCATGTCTTCGTAATCTATCTCTATGAACGTTTGGACCTATTATTTAGAGATGGCTGCCTGTACTTCTTCATTAGAGCTCTTGAGCGCGACTGCCAGATCATTGTTATCAACATCTCTAAGTACTCTCTGAATTGCTCTGTCATCAAGCAGCAAGATATCCTCAGACATCTTCTTTTCTGATTTCGTCACCTGCAAGTTCGGCTCTTCGATTTCGAGAGTCTCCATGATATGTTTCTCTGTTCCTCTGTCTACTGTATTCAAGATATCGACCACTGCATCGACACCACCGATAATTGTGTAATCCTGGTTTACTAAAGATGAGAGCTTGGATTCCAATACTCGCTCTACTTCCTTGATTACATCCGGGCTGGTTCTGTCCATTGTAGCGATTCTTTTAGCAACATCTGCCTGTTTTTCGGGAGTCAGGGCTGCGAGGATTGTCGCAGCCTGACTTGAAGACAGATATGATAAAATCAAAGCAATTGTCTGTGGATGCTCGTCCTGAATGAAGTTCAATAACTGGGAAGCATCCGTTTTCTTAACAAATTCAAAAGGCTTAACCTGTAAGGATGCTGTCAGCTTGCCAATAACATCCATCGCCTTTTCCTGACCAAGTGCCTTTTCCAAAAGTTCCTTGGCGTATCCAATACCACCTTCTGCAATATACTGCTGTGCGAGGCATACTTCGTAAAATTCATTAATAATCTGTTCTTTTACTGCTGGAGATACGCTCTTTGTATTAGCGATCTCCAGTGTAAGGTCTTCTATTTCTTCTTCTTTTAAATGTTTAAATATGAGAGAGGATTTTTCCGGTCCTAATGCAATTAACAGAATTGCTGCTTTCTGGATTCCGGTAAGCTGTTCTTTTTCTTTTTCTGCCATTCCCAATTACCCCCAATCTTCCTCCAGCCAGTTACGTAACAAGGTTGCTACTGCTTCTGGATTCTCGTCTACAAAATTCTCTGATCCAAACTTTGCTTCTTTAGACTTCTGTTCTGATTCTGCTCGAGCTCTTCCCTGCTCAATAGCCAGACTGCAGCAGATCTTCTACGGAGAGTTCTTCCTCTTCCTCTACTTCTCTCTTGGTTCTCAGGCTCATAAATACTACGAATCCAAGTAATCCAAGGATAATAATGATCAATACGATCTGAATGATATCTTTATAAGAAACCTTGCTTGCAGGTGCATCAATAAACTGCATCTCTTCATATGCCACAATAGTAATGTTTTTGCTTGGAATGCCTGTTGCATTTGCAACGAGACTTACCAAATCAGCATCCACATCCAGTTTGGTTCTGCCTGCATTGGCAAGCTTGTATTCATCCCAGGTAACGCCATCCAGGAATCCCTGCAGCTGTGCATCTTCTTCTTTCAGAATCTTATATCTTACCATAGCCGCTGATACTGAGCTGTTTGTGTATACAATAGTTCCCGTAGGCTCTGTTGTTGTTGTGATTTTCTCATTCGGAAGATAATCACTTTTTCTCTCATAGGTACTGGAGTTAGTTGAATCAGAGTTATCTATCATGTAGTCTGTCTCAGAGTTGGAGTCTGTTCCAGGTACACCGCCGGATGCATCTGTTGCATTGGACTGATATACTTCTTCATGTGACAGGACACCCTGTTCCTGTCCATCCGCAGGTGTGTAATTGTGTTCTACTACTTCTTTCTTGGAGAAATCCATGGAGAGATTAGTTGCTACTTCAATCTGTGTGAACTCATTCGTTCCTAATAAAACCTGTCTGACCTCTTTCTTGATCAGGCTCTCTGCTTCCTGCTTTACCATCATCATGGTATCTGCCTTATCAACAGAGGAATATGTATCTTCAATCGGAAACCATATCTTTCCGTTAATATCCGTAATTGTTACATTATCAGTTGTTGCATTTCCCAATCCTGTTGCAACAAATCTTGCCATAGCCGCTGCATTCTCTTCATCGAAGCTTGCATCTGAGGCAAGTTGGAGGAGCACACTTGCATAGGTTTCCTGTGTCTGTGCAATTAAGGTTCCATTATCTTCCGGAATTGTAAGCTGAACAGTTGCTGTCTCTACTGCAGCATAGCTCTCCAGGTCATCTTCCATCTGGCTTTCCAGATACAGTCGATAACGTTTCTGCTTATCTGCTTCTGTTGTAGAAAAGCTGCCGTCCAATACATCATCCAGTGTATAGGAAGAAGTTGGAATATTATTTGCTCCCAGCAAAAGATTTGCATCTGAAACCTGAGTGTTCAGAATCTGAAATGACAATCCATCTTCTGACACTTTATAGTCTAACGATTGTCCATCCAGCAAATCCCTAATCTGTGAAGCTTCCTTTGTTGATTCGCATACCACCAGTTCTTTATACTGTTTTCTGGTAAGCACACCTACCAGAATGGATATTGCGATCAAAACTCCGGCTGCCACGCAAATGATCAAAGTCTTTTGCTTTGGCTTGAATTTATTCCACCATTCTTTAACCCTTTCTAAGATTTTTTTTGCAATCTCCATCACCTTGTCAACCATCTCAAGTGTCTCCTTTTCCCGATCCTCATAATCCCTTTTACATCATTTTGAGGCTAAATCTGTATCTGCATAATTTCATTATAGGCTGATAAAAGTTTATCTCTTACTGCCACTGTATACTGTAATGCTGTCTCTGCCTTACCGATTGCAATTGTCAGGTCGTGGGTATTCTCTGAAATGCCCATCGCCCATTTCATTTCCTCATTTTCCCAATCTGAAATGCAGTTATTCGTATCATTGATATTACTGATTGCCGCATTCAGAATGGAGCCGAACATGTTCTCGTTGTCTCCCTGTGTTGTATCAGATGAACCAGCCAGAATATTCTTCACTGCATCTGAGCTTACATTGTAGAGACTTCCGATATCATTTGCTGCTGTTACTGTCATGTCTCATTCCCCCGTTACTGTGATAAACCTGCCAATCCTTTCAGTGCAATTGCTTTGCTGGCTTCAAATGCTGTCTCATTTGCTTCATAGCCTCTGCTTGCATCAATCAGGTTCGTCATTTCCGTAATGGTATTTACATTTGGATATGTAACATATCCATTTTCATCTGCATCCGGATGTGATGGGTCGTATACCATATTAGATTCTGTCCATGTATCTTCATAGACGCCACCTACTTTTACGCCTTTTCCAGCAGTTGTAAGCTCTGCCGAATTCGTACATCCCAATGGTCTGCCGCTTAAATTGCTGAATGCTGTATCCAGCATGTGTGAGAACTTTCTGTTGGTCGTGTCCTGTTTCTCCTGAAAAGTAACTACTTTTCTCACATAGGGCGTACCATCTTCTGTTCTGGTAGTCTCTGCATTGGCTACGTTCTGTGAAATAATATCCATACGATACCGTTCCGCTGACATTCCCGATGCATTGATATCAAAAGTATCAAATACTCCCATATTACTCCTTTCCTGTATGACCTCATACAATTCATACAATTTGTGAATCAGGCATACCGCATTACTTCATTACAAGCTTCAGATTAGAGAAATCCTTGTTAATGCTGTCGATGATACCGTTATACTTGATCTCGTTCTTGGCAAGTATGGCATTCTCTGTATCAATATCTACATTATTGCCATCATAGCGGTAAGAAAGCTCAGCATAATCTGTATAAGTCTCCGGTGTCAGAGCTTCAAGATCAAGGTTCTTCACTCTGGCATCCACTGAATCCTTATCTGAATGTGCAAAAGCATGCTTTAATTCAGTTTCGAAACGGATGTCTTTTCTTTTGTAACCTGGAGTATTTACATTCGCTATGTTATTCGAGATAATATCATGTCTCGTTGCCGCAGCGTCTGCTGTTGACCCCAGTACATTGATGTAATCAAATACATTGGAACTAAACATCTGCACTCCTCCTAATACATTATTCAAAGCTTTGAATAATTATTAAATTTACATAATTATCCTGTTTCTTATTTCATTATATATTATTTTCAGATAATTTCAAGATAATTTTTCATTATTTTGCAATATTATGGAAACTATTTCTCTGTGTTATGTAAATTGCCATTATTTTCCGAATGTCACATATGAAACCAACATTTCATACATTTTATAATTTCTTCCATATATTTATGTACACAAAAAAACCAACCACTCTGTCATCAAAGTGATTGGACTTTTGTTTGCTTAAAATAAATCCGTTTATTATTTATTTAACTGACGTTTCAAAGCTTCTACTTCTTCAAAAACAACATCATTTAATACCTTAATGTATGTTCCCTTCATACCTGAAGAACGTGATTCAATAACGCCTGCGCTTTCAAATTTACGAAGAGCATTTACAATAACGCTTCTTGTAATACCAACTCTGTCTGCAATCTTGCTGGCTACCAAAATACCTTCTGTACCGTTTAATTCGTCGAAAATATGTGTAATAGCTTCCATCTGCTGAGAAGAGACAATGAAATAGCAGACTTCAACAGCTACCTTTCTATTCTCTTCTGCATTCTCTTCCTGACTGCCGAAGCATCCTCCAGGATCCTACAACTGTAGTGCCGTATTCACACAGAATAATATCATCAATATCATACTGCTCATTGCATTTATAAATAAATAATGTTCCCAAACGCTCTCCTGCGATCTCAATCGGAGTAATAATTGCCTGGAACTTACGTACATCTGTACTCTCAAATCCCAGTGTAGCAAGATTTACGTTTTCTTTTGTGGAAAGCACACCCAGAAGTCTTTCATTCAGCATAGGATCAATAAATCCACCAACATTATCTTCTACAAGTTCCTTTAATTCCTCAACACCTTTGCAGGTCTGCCATGAATTCTTCCTTTTGCTGATTACCAATACGTTTGAGTTTACGATATCTCTCATTACTTTACAAATATCATTAAATACAACTTTGCTGGAATTATTATTGTGTAAAAGTTTTCCAATCTTTCTTGTTTTGTCTAATAACTGTACACTACTCATAGCAAACCTCCAAGTTTTCCAAATAACCCGCCTGTCAATTCTGCAATTACTTCTATTGGGCATTTTAGCATATGATTACTAATTTTTCAATAGTCACCAAAGATATTTCAAGTTTACTCCATATTTTAACAGAATTGCATATTTTTTTTGAGTTATTTTGGAAATTGCATAAATTCTTTCCTATTTTGATTCCTGTTCTACGCGATTTTTTACAAAACCGCAGGATTCATTGGCACATACCAGCTTATTACCTTTAATCAGCATGATACTGCCACACCGTTCACATTTTTCATTTGACGGTCTCTGCCATACCATAAAATCACAATCAGGATTGTTCTCACATCCATAGTATTTTCTGCCTTTTTTCGTCTTACGGACAACAATGTCCTTACCACACTTGGGGCATGCCACACCGATCTTTTCAAAATATGGTTTGGTATTACGGCATTCCGGGAATCCCGGACACGCCAGAAACTTACCATGCGGTCCGTATTTGATTACCATACGTCTACCGCATACATCACAGATTTCATCTGATTCTTCATCTGCAATCTTAATCTCTGCCAGTTCTTTCTCAGCCTTATTTACTGCCTCATCCAGATCAGGATAGAAGTTGGACACTACTGTCTTCCAGTCAATAACACCTTCTTCAACCTTATCCAGTAAAGTCTCCAGATTCGCAGTGAAATTCACATCTACAATAGAAGGGAAAGCATCCTTCATCATATTGTTCACTACTTCGCCAAGCTCAGATACATAGAGGTTCTTATCTTCCTTCACAACATAACGTCTTGCCAGAATTGTTGTAATTGTAGGTGCATAAGTACTTGGACGTCCAATTCCAAGTTCTTCAAGTGCACGTACCAGAGAAGCCTCTGTATAATGTGCAGGTGGCTGTGTGAAATGCTGCTTGGGTTCAAACTCAGACAGCTTCAGCTGTGTATCCTTCGTAATGTCTTTTACCAGTGTGTTGGATTCCTGTTTCTCATCCTCATCATCGCGATATACACTCATGAATCCATCATAAGCAAGCTTCGATGCTGCAACTGTAAAACGATGATTTCCGGCATCAATCTTCACTGAGGTCGTTTCATATCTGGCATTACTCATTCTGCTGGCTGTGAAACGCTTCCAGATCAACTGGTAAAGTCTGAACTGGTCACGACTGAGTGAATCCTTGAGTTCAGCCGGTGTATAACGGATATTGGTAGGACGGATTGCTTCATGTGCATCCTGAATCTTCTGTCCATTCTTCTTCTCCGTTGTATCCTGTGCCGCATACTCACTGCCATAAGTCTCAGTGATATAATCTCTTGCCATAGCTACAGCTTCTTCTGCCACTCTGGTAGAGTCAGTACGTAAATAGGTAATAATACCTACTGTTCCCGCATCTTTCAGTTCAACGCCTTCATACAGCTGCTGTGCCAGTCTCATTGTCTTCTGTGTAGAGAAGTTCAATACCTTACTTGCCTCCTGCTGTAAAGTAGACGTTGTAAAAGGAAGCGGTGCTTTCTTGATTCTTTCACCCTTTTTAACATCTGTTACCTTGAAATCAGCGTCCTTCAGATCCTTGAGAATTTTGTTTAATTCCTCTTCTGAAGAAATGGCAGCTTTGCCTTCTGTGGTTCCATAATATTTCGCCACAAGCGGTTTCTTCTCACCCTTTATCTGGAAAAGTGCATCCAGAGTCCAATACTCTTCCGGAATAAACGCATTAATCTCGTCCTCTCTGTCGCAGATGATTCGAAGAGCAACTGACTGTACTCGTCCTGCACTCAAGCCTCTCTTGATCTTAGCCCATAAAAGTGGTGAAATTCTGTAACCTACCATTCTGTCCAGTACTCTTCTTGCCTGCTGTGCATCTACAAGACTCGTGTTGATCTCTCTTGCATTTTTCAGAGATTCTTTTACCGCATTCTTGGTTATTTCATTAAATGTAATTCGGTAAACCTTCTTGTCTGCAAGCTTTAGTGCTATATACAAATGCCAGGATATTGCTTCCCCCTCACGGTCAGGGTCAGTTGCGAGATAGACTTTTTCCGCCTTTTTCACTTCTTTGCGAAGTTTCGCCAGGATGTCACCTTTACCTCTGATAGTAATATACTTGGGTTCATAATCATGTTCAACATCAATACCTAACTGACTCTTTGGTAAATCACGTACATGTCCATTACTTGCCAGTACTTCATAATTACTACCAAGGAACTTTTTGATTGTCTTAACTTTCGCCGGTGACTCCACTATCACTAAATACTTTGCCATAAAGTTACCCCTTATCACATACAATTTGATGATTTTTTGTAATCGTGAACCACTATACACCATATTATGCGGTGTTGCAAGTAAAATTAGTAAATTTCACGAATAAACTACAATTCAGTCTTTCTAAGCAGACCTGACGACCTCTTCGCCAGTCCTGCAAGTTCAAGCTCTGTAATTCCTTTATATATCTGTGGTACAGAGTATCCATACTGCCGCCCTGCCAGGGCAGAAACAATATCTTCACTGGTGCAGGGAAGGACATCCAGTACAGCCAGTATGTGCTGTGCAAGCTCTGATATCTGTCTTCTTTTGACAGGCTCTGTTGTCAAAACCTCCTGCTGCCATCCCATATCTTTCATAATGTCCTCCGGACTTGTTGCTGCCAGCGCTCCCTGTCTTAACAGCTGGTTGCATCCCAGACTTAGTTGATCCGTACATCTTCCGGGAATCACATACACTTCCTTCCCCTGTTCCAGCGCCATATCAACAGTAATCAATGTGCCGCTTTTGTGTCTGGCTTCTACTACAAGTACCACATCGGCAAGGGCGCTGATGATACGGTTTCTTTGTGGGAAAAGTCCTGCCCTGTGGTGTGCGGGCTGATACTCTTGACAGGATTCCGCCTTTTTCTATGAGGTCATAATATAACCTGCTGTTAGACTCCGGATAAATTACATCTGCACCACATCCCAATACTCCATAGGATATTCCTCCGGCATTGATTGCTGCCCTCTGACTGATGCCATCAATTCCCATTGCCATGCCACTGATTACGGTAATGCCAGCCTGTCCAAATCTTCTGGCAAATAATTCTGCCATACTCCTGCCATAGTCGCTATATCTTCTGGCTCCGATCATTGCTACCGCAGGATATGCAGAATCAGGAAGGCTTCCTTTATAATAGATACCAAAAGGCGGATCTGGAATATTTCGCAGCTTCTGTGGATACTCCTTGCTTTTATAATATACATAAGAGATTCCCTGATGCAGGTATGTCTCATATAAGGCATTCGGTTCTTTCAGTTTCCTGTGCTGCTGCCATACTGCCAATGCTTTTGCACCCAGTAAAAAGGCAATATCCGAATCTGGCATCTCATATGCATTTCTGGCAGAACCTGCTGTTTCTACAAGCTGGTAACACCTGCTTCTTCCAAATCCCGGGATGGAATCCAGCCATGCAGCATAGGGAATGTCCTGTGTTTCTTCTATATTATATGCCATATGTTCAGTTTCCTCCGTTCCAATACTTGGCATCATTGGTTCGGTAGCAGATTGCTTCTGCAAGATGCTCATATTCGATGTCGTCAGTGCCATCCAGATCAGCTATTGTCCTGGCTACTTTTATAATTTTATGATAGGCACGGGCTGACAGATTCATCTGATGAAATGCCTGCTCCATCAGTTCCTGTTCTTTCTCTCCCAGAGGACAAAACTTTTTGATATCTCCAGAACTTAGTTCTGCGTTGAACCGATATTTTGTTCCTGTATAACGGATTCTCTGCTTTTCCCGTGCATGTAATACCCTCTGTCTGATTGCGGCACTGCTTTCATTATTCTGTGTTGTTGCAAGCTGGCGGATATCTACTCTTGGTGTCTCTATGGCTACATCAATTCTATCCAGAATAGGACCAGAGATACGGTTTAAATATCTCTTCACTTCATTATCTGAACAACTGCACTTATTTCTATCCGGGAAGAAACCGCAGGGACATGGATTAAGTGCTGCAACCAGCATGAAATCCGCAGGATATGTGAAGCTTCCATATGTTCTGGCTATATGTATCTCTTTATCTTCCAGTGGCTGCCGCAGAATTTCAAGTGCTCCCCTTCGAAATTCCGGCAGTTCATCCATAAACAAGACACCTCGATGCGCCAGGGAGATCACCCGGTTTGGGTATCCTGCCGCCCTGCCAGTGCCTGTTCCGAGATCAGTATGATGTGGAGAAGAAAAGGTCTTCTGGTAATCAGAGCTTTCTGCGTGTCCAACTGCCTGCCACGCTGTAAATCGTAGATACTTCCAGACTTTCTTCCATAGATCAGGTCGGGCAGTATTGTAGGCAGGCGTTTCGCCATCATCGTTTTACCGGCCCGGCGGTCCTATCATCAGAATATGATGAAACCCTGCTGCCGCCACTTCCATTGCCCTTTTCACAGTCTCCTGCCCGTTAATGTCTGCAAAATCCACATCATAGGAATCTTCTCCTGTGTCTGTATCATTGTCATATTCAGCCGGTACAAGGAAGGAAGCTTTGTCTTTCTCCTGTAGAATCAAATAATCAATGGTCTCCTGTAAGGATCTCACGCCAATCACCTGAATATCCTTAATAATTGCACCTTCCTTTGCATTTTCCAATGGTACAATACACCTTTTATGCCCTTCCTGCTTCGCCTTTCGCACAATAGGCAGGATTCCTTTCACAGACTTCACGGTTCCATCCAGTCCCAGCTCTCCTACAATCAACGTATCCTGTATGCGTTCTGCCAGCAGGTGTCCCAGTGAAACCAGCATTCCTACCGCCACAGGCAAGTCGTATGCGGCACCTTCCTTTCTCATATCTGCGGGAGAGATGCTCACCGTGATTCTTTTGGGCGGTATCTCAATACCAGTATTTTTAAGTGCGACCTTGACCCTTTCTTTGGCTTCCCGCACTTCATGATTTAATAAACCTACCATTTCAAAAGTGGGCATGCCTGTTGACACGTCCACTTCTACTGTAGCAATCAGACTGTCAATACCGCTGATTGCTCCTGTATAAATTTTACTATACATATGTCATAACCTTTCTCTATTAAAGTATGGGTAGTTATAACATATCCGTGATTCCATCTCAAGCCAAATGTAAAAACTCGTACTGAAATGTAAAAACTCGTACTAACGGACTCCTTTTTCCTCCAGTCCTTCTCTTAACTTCTCAAGTGCTCTCTTCTCAATCCTTGAGACATAACTTCTGGATATTCCAAGCATTGCACCTATTTCTCTCTGTGTCTTTTCATGACCGTTGATCAGTCCATAGCGAAGCATGATGATCTGTCGCTCTCTGGCATTTAACTTTTCGTTGATAAGTCCGGCAAGACCTCTTAATTTATCAGAGGTATCCAGCCTTTCCACCACATCAACCTGTTCCTGCACACATACCTCTAATAGATTGATCTCATTTCCCTCTTTATCCGTCCCAATCGGTTCATACAGTGAAATTTCCCTCATGGTCTTCTTTCTTGCCCGGAACATCATCAGTAATTCGTTATCTATGCATTTTGCAGCATATGTCGCCAGTCTGCTGCCTTTTTCAGGTCTAAATGTCGAAATCGCCTTGATCAGCCCTATCGTTCCTATGGATATCAGATCCTCCATCTCTTCCCCGGCTCCTGCATACTTCTTGGCAACATGTGCTACCAGACGCAGGTTTCTCTCAATCAATATCCGGCGCGCCTCCAAAGCTGCCTGCCTGTCTTCGCTCTGCATGATCTGAAGATAACAGGCTTCATCCTTTGCTGATAATGGCTGTTGAAAGGTTTTCAAGGTACGCCCCCGCAAGTCTTTCTACTATTCTATGAGAAAAATACCCCTTCTGTGCCTTTCCACAAAATATAAATGCAAATTTACAGCCTAATCCAGCAGAAAATCTGCCATAATCACATTACTGACGTCTATCCCTTTCTCTGTAAGCCTGATATAGCCATTCTGTCTTATCAAATAACCTGTATTCTGCCATTTATTAAGCACACTTCCATAGACCTCTTCTATAGGATGTCCGTACAAAATCTGAAATTCAGATACAGACACACCCTGCATCATGCGAAGTCCAAGAAACATGAATTCTTCCATACATTCTTTTATATCCAGTTCATGACAATCTTCTTTTACCGACTGTTCCTGACTGTTAAACTGTAGATACTGCTCCATATTCTCTGTATTTTTCCAACGGCAGTTCTCTACCATGGAAGACGCACCCAGACCAAATCCCACATAATTGCCTCTTGTCCAGTACACTGCATTGTGTCTGCATTAATCTGCCATTTTTGCATAATTCGATATTTCATATCTGTCATATCCATTCTGTGTCATCAGTTCTCTGGTCAGATGATACATACATCTGTCAGACTCTTCTTCCGGAATCGGTGGATATCTGTCAGGATGATCTCCCATAGGTGTGCCTTCTTCCAGAATCAGACTGTATGCTGAAATATGCTCCGGTTCCAAAGCCAGCACTTTCTTTAATGTCTTTTCCCAGTCCTGTATTGACTGTCCAGGCAATGAGGACATAAGGTCTATATTAATGTTATCAAATCCAAGTTCTCTTGCGTCCTGATAAACCTGTAAGAACTCTTCATAGGTATGAATCCTTCCCAGAATCCGCAACAGGGAATCCTCTGTTGACTGACTGTAGTCCCAGACTTAGTCTGTTGATTCCCGCCTTTTTCAGTATCTGTAGTTTATTCCTGTCCGCAGTTCCCGGATTCATTTCCAGCGTCACCTCTTCATCAGGTGATACCTGATAATACTGTCTTAATGTCTCCATACATTCTGCGATCTCTTCACCTTTCAGAATAGAGGGCGTTCCGCCTCCAAAGAACACAGTATCTACAGAATATTCCTTATATTGCAGGGATTCCTGCATAATTTCCCTTTTGAGTGCTTCTACATATTGCTTTCTTGCAGCTTCTGTTGCAGGTGCTGATAAGAAATCACAATAATTACATTTATGCACACAAAAAGGGATGTGAATATATACGCTTAGCGTCTTCATACACATCCCTCCCACTTTCATTTTATTTATCGTCATCCAGCTTTAATACAGCCATGAATGCACTCTGAGGAATCTCCACGTTGCCCACCTGGCGCATACGCTTCTTACCCTCTTTCTGCTTCTCCAGAAGCTTCTTCTTACGTGAAATATCACCGCCATAGCACTTGGCAAGTACGTCCTTACGCATAGCCTTTACTGTCTCACGTGCAATGATCTTGCCGCCAACAGCAGCCTGAATGGGAATCTCAAACAAGTGTCTTGGAATCTCATCCTTTAATTTTTCACACATCTTTCTGCCACGTTCATAAGCAGAATCCTTATGCACGATAAAGGACAGCGCATCCACTTCTTCATGATTGATGAGAATATCCAGTTTTACAAGCTCTGCCTGTTCATATCCCTTGATATCATAGTCAAAAGATGCATACCCACGGGAGCGGGATTTCAATGCATCAAAGAAATCATAGATAATTTCATTCAACGGCAGCTCATATTTCAGAAGCGCACGGGTTCCCTCTACATATTCCATGCCAAGATAACGTCCTCTTCTCTCCTGACAAAGTTCCATAATAGAACCTATATACTCTGTTGTTACCATGACTTCAGCATTTACAATAGGCTCTTCCATATAATCAATCTCTGAAGGGTCAGGTAAATTGGACGGGTTGGTCAGTTCTATCACATCTCCGTTAGTCTTATATACTTTATAAATAACGCCCGGCGCAGTCGTTACCAGGTCAAGATTATATTCCCGTTCCAGTCTCTCCTGAATAATCTCCAGATGCAGCAGTCCCAGGAATCCGCAACGAAATCCAAAACCAAGTGCAATTGATGTCTCCGGTTCATAATACAAAGAAGCATCATTTAACTGTAATTTCTCCAATGCATCACGTAAATCCGGGTATTTGGCTCCATCCGCAGGGTACAGACCACAATATACCATGGACTGTACTTTCTTATAACCGGGAAGCGGTTCTTTGCAGGGATTTTCTGCATCTGTAACCGTATCACCTACCGCTGTATCCTTTACATTCTTAATAGATGCTGTAATGTAACCTACCATACCGGCTGATAATTCATCACAGGGAATAAACTGACCAGCACCAAAATAGCCTACCTCAACTACATCAGCATTCGCTCCGGTCGCCATCATATGAATCTTCGTTCCCTTAGCCACTGTACCTTCCATGATACGGCAGAAAATGATAACGCCCTTATAAGAGTCATACAAAGAGTCAAATATCAAAGCCTGTAATGGATTATCCGCACTCCCCTTAGGTGCCGGGATCTTATGAACAATTGCCTCCAGCACTTCATCAATGCCTATACCGTTCTTTGCAGAAATCAAAGGTGCATCCTGTGCCTCAATTCCAATCACATCTTCTATCTCATTCTTCACCCATTCAGGCTGTGCGCTGGGCAGATCAATCTTATTAATAACCGGAAATACATCCAGATCATGATCCAGTGCCAGATATACGTTAGCCAGTGTCTGTGCCTCGATACCCTGGGCAGCATCTACTACCAGAATCGCACCATCACAGGCAGCCAAAGCTCTGCTGACCTCATAGTTAAAGTCAACATGTCCCGGTGTGTCAATCAGATTAAAAATATATTCTTCCCCATCCTGCGCCTTGTATACAGTTCTGACTGTCTGCGCCTTAATGGTGATACCTCTCTCCCTCTCGATATCCATGTTATCCAGTACCTGCTCCTGCATCTCTCTGCTGGTCAGCAGACCTGTTCTCTCTATAATTCTATCTGCCAAAGTCGATTTGCCATGATCAATATGTGCAACAATACAGAAATTTCTGATTTTACTCTGGTCTATATGTGACATAATCTTCCTCCATACTTCCTATATGTACTCTCAGAGTCTTCTAAATGAAGCATTCTGCGAATACATCTATCTGTCCTACACCTTCCGGTTGTCGCAATTGAATAGATTATAACACATCAAAACCCTGATTGTCTACGTCTATCCACTATTCCTGCATTTCTCCGCGCAGCACCATGTCCAGTATATGAGCCATGGGCAGGCACGCATTCATAGCTTCCTCCACAGTATTAGTCTGCGCCCCGAGTTCGATCAAAAGGCTTTTTGGTCTGTATTGGAGATTATATCTGTAACCTTTGAGATAACTTTTTCTAGTAAGACCCGGATAATATTCTTCTGCTGCCAGCTTCATCTGGAAAGCAAAAGCCAGATTCTCCTGTATGTACGGATTGGGAAGCGAGGTTATCTCCCCCCGCTCTTTGGTATAACTTAACCCGTTAAAAAACATAAAGCGTGCTACAGTCTTCCCCTGAACCTCTGTCACCAGCCTTACATCTTCTCTCATTTCATCCCTGTGCAGATCAATCATCACTTCTATGGAAGGATTCTGTGCCAGCACCTCTTCCAGCCCCTGCGCTGCGTTGGAATATGCATAATCCCTGCTTTCCACATCATATTGACCCAGATGATGCAGTACATTATAGCCATACTGCTTCTGCAATATTGCAGTCAGATATTCTCCAACACCCATAATGGTATCAGAAACATCTCCCGGTACAGAATCCGCATATGCCTCCTGAGAATGTGTATGATAGATCAGTATCTGAGGCGCTGTGGCATCCTGCTTCAGAGCCGCATCATACCCCAGCAGCTTATCCACCTGCAATTTATTTATATCTATGCTGGTCGTGGCATCCTCTGTATAAAACTCCTTTTTGATAAACCGGGGATCTGTCAATTGCTGTGGCAGATACGTTACTGCTTTTTCTTTTACCGGAACAAAATCCGTCCAGGACGCTCCTGTTGTCTGGGCGCTGTCCTGATCAGGCTCCTGTTCCTGCAGGGGCTGTTCTACCTCTGGATACTGCTGATCTCTTAGAGCTTCTTCATTCTCCGCCTGTACAGAACGTTGCAGCGCATCCTCTTCATCCCTGGCCTGCTGTAATATGATTGAAGCATCATATACTGGTTCTGACTGCGTATACGCCATACAGGTCTCCTGTTCCTGCAGGAAAATGTATAATGGTATCCCCCTCCAGATTGCCCCACGGATCTGTTCTGCAAGATTGTCCTGATACCATCCATAATCTGCATAATTGAAGGAAGGGCACCATAGATCCATGCACTTCCAGGACAATGCTTTATTCAGTCTGTCAGTCCATTGCGAATCCTCCCTGATTTCTGTTGATGCCTGTATGCCCAGACACAGGCATAGCAGGATCAACAGCAATGTACTTATTCTATTCCTGATCTTCACCGAAATTCCGATTCCTCCTGTTCCCTTATAGGAAGGCTCATTCCCCATTCCATTCATATTCCATGTCCAAGGCTATATTAATGGCTTCTGATATCGTGAAACTAAGTCTCTTCGTAGTCTCATCAATGTTCTTCGCCGTTACATACATATTATGAAGTTGTGTATCTTCACTATTCCTGAAATACTCCAGGGATTCTCTGGAAATCTGCTCCAGTGCATCACACACGATCGTTCCGGCATCTACTACCATTGGAATTCCAATCGCAATGACCGGCACACCAAGGCTCTCCTTCGTCAGTGCATTTCGATAATTGCCTACGCCTGACCCTGGATGAATCCCGGTATCTGTAATCTGTATCGTACGATTCAGTCTTTTCGTACTGCGTGCAGCCAGCGCATCTATTACTATAACTATGTCCGGCTCTGTCTGAGTTATGACTCCCTTGATGATTTCAGAAGTCTCCATGCCTGTTTTCGCCATAACCCCCGGAACAAGACTGCTGATTTCATGCATTCGTTGTGCATGATATGCTTTCTTTCCATATTCTCTGATAATATGTCTGGTAATAAACAGGTTATCCACCGTGCATGGTCCTAATGCATCTGCCGTAACATCTCTGTTACCCAGTCCTACTATCAATATGGACTGTTCTTTTTCTCCTACAGCAGGGAGCACACTTCTTAATTGTCTTGCCAGCTCTTCTGAGATTTCCCGGTGGTAATCCTCATCATTTTCCTGTAAAGACGCAGCTTCCAGCGTGATATAAGTACCTATGGGCTTTCCCAGACTCTTCTGCGCGTTTCGGCTTTTGATCTCCACCTTTGTAATATGGACATCCTCCAGCACATCATATTCCTCCATGACAACGCCCCGAATGTTACCCGCTTCCTGTTTTCTCACACTTTCTGTTGCCTCAAGTGCCAGATCAGTTCTGACTTGAAATTGCTGCATAGATATTCTGTCCTTTCTTATATTTTTCGTAACGATTCAGTTGTTACTGTTCACTCGTACCTCGTTCCAGCAACAATTTATGCACACAAAATCAATTACATTGATTTTGGCGCATGCAAACTCGTGATTTTCATGCATAATCTGCATGAAAACACTTCGCGGCATTCTACCTGTGTACAGTAACGATTCAGTTACATTTTTCCCATAATTTTTTTTAAATATGTATTGACAGAAAAGGTTCCATAAATTACAATGAATGAGTATGTTTACATTAGAACGTCCGTGTCCGGATTTAATGAAACAGTAATTGATATATCAATTCACGAAATGGAGGTGTTAAGCATGGCAAACATCAAATCTGCAAAGAAGAGAATTCTTGTTAACAGAACAAAGGCTGACAGAAACAAGGCTATCAAGTCTGGTGTTAAGACTGCTATTAAGAAAGTTTATACAGCAATCGAGGCTAACGATAAGGAAGCTGCAGCAGCTGCTTTATTAAACGCTACCAGCGTTATTGATAAGGCTACTTCCAAGGGCGTATATCACAAGAACTACGCTTCCAGAAAAGTTTCTCGTTTATCCAAGGCTGTAAACCAGATGGCTTAATTCTTGAATATAGAGTAAATAAAAAACAACCCATACCGTCATGTGGGTTGTTTTTTATTACTTTCCTGCTATTTCTATTTTTCATGTCTGCGAACAGACTCATACTGTTCATTCATCCAGTCAATTCCCTGTGCCAGTCCATCTTCACTGAAAGGAAACATTTCTGAAATCTTCTGTTCCTCTGGCGTTACATCGAAGCAAAATCGGCCACAGATAAATCTGAAGTCTCTTCTTCTACCTCCGCCTGATGGCATATAGCGTGCATTCCTGGTAACTGCCTGTATAATCTTCCTTTTCACAAAATTAAGTGATAAAAAATCAGCCCTGGCCAACATGTTCTATTACCCCTGTCTGAATTAACACTTCCATCAAAGAGCCGTTCTTTGATACATAACGGTAATCTGCCTGTTCCGGTTCATGAAATACTGCCAGGCGGTTCAAATAAAATCCATCTATGCCTGCCGCCTTTGCCCCCGCCATATCAGAGCGCAATTCATTTCCTATCATAACAGATTCCTTTTTATCCAGATGATAACGCTCACATAAAATATCATAGAAATCAGTATCCGGTTTCATACATCCCTCATCAGAAGATATCAATACGCCATCAAAAAAGGGAAGGATCCCACTTATCTCCAGTTCCTGCCAAGTGTAGCTTCTCTGCGCATTGGACAGAAGATAAATATGTTTGCCAGCCTTTTTCAATGCATCCAGACACTGTAACGTATCCGGGAACAATCGTAAATAAATCAGTGAAATTCTCCTGAAGCTCTCACACAGCCACAATATCTCCTCTGCGTCCAGTTCATAGCCTTTTTCACGAAATACATCCCGGAAAACATCTTCTATCTGAATCTCAGGATTATGATGCTTGCTAAGTTGGCTGCGATATTGTTGTTCAATTCGCAAGAATGAACTGCGGAACTGTTTCCAGTCAAAATAATACCTCTGTTTTCTTAGCCATTTTACATATTTCTTGTAAAAATTCTTACTGCTCTCATCTGTATGAATGTCTATTAACGTTCCATACAAATCAAAAATGTAATTCTGATACATCCTATCTTACCTGTTCCTTTCTTATTTTCTCATACACCTTCATAGCTAAAGTCAGGGATAAAGCTTTCCTTAGCTGTATCTCCTTCCTGTATAAAGCCGTTCTCCAGCCCTGCTTCAAGAGCAAAATCAATTACTTTGTTGTACTCTCTGTCTGTCACTCTTCTTTTTAACTCAGGATACCCTTCCAGACTCTCCATAGGTGTATACTGATTCATAATACTGACATAGATGTCATTTCCATATTCCTGCAGCAAATGACTTACAACCGCCATAGACTCTTTGGTATGTCCTGGCAAGGGTACTAAAGTGTCTTACAATCACTCCGCGCCGCATCATATCCCCTTCAAATACAGGCTTGCCAGTCTGTCGCAGATTTCATGGATTGCTGGCGGTTGCAACCTGCGGGTAATCCGGCGCATGGGAATACCTGTCTGCAAGTTCACTACTGTAATATTTAAAATCAGGCAGATAAATATCAATCAGTCCATCCAGCTGCTTCAGAGTTTCTACATTCTCATAGCTGCTTGTGTTATATACAATTGGCAGTTGCAGTCCGCTATCTCTTGCAAGCAGCAATGCTTCTGCAATCTGCGGAACATAGTGTGTCTGGGAGTAAAGATTATATTATGGGCTCCTTTTTCTTTTAATTCAAAGAAAATATCTACAAACCATCCAAAGT
>SCPN01000816.1_pt1 | contig 18531 bp, 17 predicted proteins | sample 6106831 | NCBI WGS metagenome assembly SCPN01 (sample SAMN10720447, study PRJNA508395) | human gut metagenome | isolation source: Participant 1, 0 month
TGATTATAAAGTCGGACAAGAAAAATACAAAAGCCTACATTGCAAGAGCATCTTTATTTGTAGAGGTGAAAGATTATGAGTCTGCTGCAAAAGATTATACAAAAGCAATGGACACAGATGAAGAATGTGACGATGCATATTTTGGATTGTATAATGTATATAATCTTCAGAAAGATGAGGAGTCTGCAAAGAGTATTCTAAACAAGCTGATTGACATGGACAGCGATGACAAGAAACATGATATAGCTTCAGGAAAGGCATATTATTATCTTGGAGAGTATGACAATGCACTGGCAGCTTTTAAGAAAGCGGTTAAAAATGGCGAACAAGATGCGTTGTACTTTGAAGGAATGACATATGTAGCAAAGTCAGATTATAATTCTGCAAAAAAATTATTTAAGGAATATATCTCAAAAGAGGATTTGACAAAAAATATAGATGCATATGTCCAGATTTCAAATTGCCTTATTGAAGTTGAGGACTATGAGCAGGCACTTACTTATGTTCAAAAAGGTCTTGACCTCGGAGAAACGTCGGTTCAAAAGTCGTTGTTGAAAAATAATGTTATAATATATGAAAAAATGGGACTATATAAAAAAGCGTACAGTGTTGCAGGAAAGTATGTAAAATTGTATCCGGATGATAAGAAAATGAAAAGAGAGTTAACATTTATCAGGACAAGGATATAAAAACGGCAGACAACAAAAAGCTGAGTAAAGATAAGTGGAGGTAAAGTAGTGGAAGAAAAGTTGTATGATACATCAGAACAGAAAGAAAGAATAATTGTAGTTGGTGTAGCTACATCAGAAAATGATGATACCGACAAATCATTGGATGAGCTTATCGAACTTGGTCAGACAGCGGGTGTAGAGACTGTTGCGAAGGTTATTCAGAACAGGGAAAAAGTTCATCCCGGAACATATATAGGAAAAGGAAAGATAGAGGAAGTAAGAGAACTTGTCATAAAGCATAAGGCGGATACAGTTGTATGTGATGATGAACTTACACCGGCACAGTTTAATAATCTTTCTCAGATGCTTGATGTCAAAGTTGTTGACAGAACGGTTATGATTCTTGATATCTTTGCCAAGAGAGCATCCACAAGTGAGGGAAAACTGCAGGTAGAACTTGCACAGTTAAGATACAGGGCGTCACACCTTATCGGTGGACGAAGTGAGCTTTCAAGACTTGGTGGAGGAATCGGAACAAGAGGTCCCGGAGAACAGAAGCTTGAGATGGACAGACGTCTTATCAAGGGAAAAGAAAACTCAGGAAGAACTTGAACAGGTAAAGAGAACGAGAGAACTCACAAGAAAAAAGAGACAGGAAAATCCGATACCGGTAGTTGCTATTGTAGGTTATACAAACGCAGGAAAGTCAACTCTTTTAAATCATCTGACGGGTGCGGGAGTTTTATCTGAGGACAAACTTTTTGCGACGCTTGACCCGACAACAAGAAAACTTGTGAGGGAGAACGGTGAGGAAATTTTGTTTACCGATACGGTAGGCTTTATAAGAAAACTGCCTCACCATCTTATTCAGGCATTCAGAAGTACACTTGAAGAAGCAAAATATGCAGATCTTATACTTCATGTTGTAGACTGTTCAAATGAAGACATGGATTCCCAAATGTATACAGTTTATGAGACACTTAAAAAGCTTGAGGTAGGAGATAAAAAGATTATAACTGCGTTTAACAAGATTGATGTATGTGACAGAGAAGAAACATTGAAAGACCTTGCAGCTGACAGGACAGTCAGAATATCTGCAAAGACAGGACAGGGAATAGAACAGATGCTCTCTGCCATAAGCGAAGTCATAGCAGAGGGAAAACAACTGCTTGATAAGGTGTTCGGATATGACGAAGCGGGTGCTGTGTCAAACGTAAGAAAATACGGACAGGTTATGGAAGAAGAGTATAGGAATGAGGGGATTTATATAAAGGCACTTATACCGAGAGAGTATATGTATCTTTTCGTTGAAGAAAAAAAGAAGAAAGAAGCGTGGGAAGAATGAATCTGATAGCATGTGTTGACAAAAACTGGGCAATTGGAAATAAAGGCGAACTGCTTGTATCAATTCCTTCTGACAAAAAACTTTTCAAGGAACTTACTGACGGAAAAGTTGTCATAGGCGGCAGAAAAACTATGGAGGCAATTCCGGGAGGAACTACACTCGGTGGAAGAACAAACATAATTCTCACATCCGATAAAAAATATACTTATGGAAATGCAGTGATAGTCCACAGTATTGATGAAGCACTTGAAGAATTAAAAAAGTATGATGACGAAGACATATTTGTCATAGGCGGAGAAAAAGTTTATAAGGAATTTATGCCATATTGCAGCCGTGCCTATATAACAAAAGTCGATTATGAGTATGAAGCAGATGCTTATCTTGAAGATCTTGAAAAATCGGATGAATGGATTATGACTCATGATTCAGACGAATGGACATATTATGACCTCGAATATTATTTTTATCAGTATAAACGAAAATAATACATTTCATATGCACAAAATTGATAGCTGAATATCTAAATATCTAAAAAAGAATATTTATAAAAAAAGGGATATACATTTGCTGTAGTAACAAATGTATATCCCAATTTTTTAGTGAACGAAATTATTAAATTCTATCTGCAATTTCATAAATAAGTTTTTCTGTATCATTCCATCCAAGACAAGGGTCGGTGATAGATTTTCCATAAATGCCTTCACCAATTTTTTGATTTCCTTCTTCGATATAGCTTTCAATCATAACACCTTTGACAAGCTTTTCAATATCTTTTGAAACGCTGCGGCTGTGAAGAACCTCAGATACAATACGAGGCTGTTCGTAAAAGCACTTGTTTGAGTTAGCATGGTTTGCATCAACAATACATGCAGGATTTTTAAGTTCAAGCTTATGATACATTTCATTTAATAATGTAAGGTCTTCATAATGATAGTTAGGAAGTGATTGGTCATGTTTATTTACGGCACCTCTTAAGATTGTATGTGCAAGAGGGTTTCCATCAGATTTGACTTCCCATCCGCGATACATAAATGTGTGGCTTCCCTGGGCTGCTATACATGAGTTAAGCATGATGCTCAAAGTACCGCTTGTAGGATTTTTCATACCACAAGGAATATCAATTCCGCTTATTGTAAGTCTGTGCTGCTGATCCTCAACAGAACGTGCGCCTACGGCAACATATGATAATATATCTGAGAGATAAGGCCAGTTTTCAGGGTAGAGCATTTCATCAGCTGAGAACATATGTGTCTCAGCAATAGAGCGAAGATGCATTTTTCTCATTGCAATAAGACCTTCGTGAAGATCGGGTGCTTTTTCCGGATCCGGCTGGTGCACGATTCCCTTGTAGCCTTCGCCTGTTGTTCTTGGTTTGTTTGTATATATACGAGGGATAATGATTAGTTTATCTGCAACCTTTTCCTGGACTTTTGCAAGTCGTGTAGTGTAATCACATACTGCATCCTCGTTGTCGGCAGAACAAGGGCCAACGATAACCAGAAATTTGTCGGACTCTCCTGTAAAGACTTTGGCAATCTCCTTATCTTTTTCTGCTTTTAATTTTTTGTGAGCTTCAGGAAGAGGATATCTTTCAAAAAGCTCCTCAGGTGAAATGACTTCTTTAACATAGGTAACGCCCATTGTTTTTCCTCCATTCTGCCGTTTTCGGCGTAATTAAATTTTTTACAAATTTTCTCAATGCTGTATAAAAGTATAAACAAAATAAGATTTTATACACAACAAGTCTTTATTTTAGGCAATAATGAAGCATTAGTCAAGTGTTCATGCAGACAATAGCAATATATTTATAGGTAGAAAAAGGAATGTGGGATAAAATTCTCAATAAGAGGCGGAGTGTTAAAGAATGTATGTGTTTTATAAATATTAGGTAAAAAGTGTTAAAGATGCATAAAGTTAGTTACGACAAACTTACAAATATGTAGAAATCGTACAATACATCCGACAAAATTTCGACTTTTTACCTCGAAAATTCGACTTCGATTCTTTACTTTTTTTATCATTAGTGTTAAGATAATGAGAAGAATTTAATAATAAGGAGGAAATTATAAAGATGGCTAGAGCTAAACAGTCAATGGATGGTAATACAGCCGCAGCTCATGTAGCATATGCTTACACAGAAGTAGCTGGTATCTATCCTATCACACCTTCAAGCCCTATGGCTGATTCAGTTGATCAGTGGTCAGCAGCAGGACAGAAGAATATTTTTGGAAACACAGTCAAAGTTGTAGAGATGGAGTCTGAGGCAGGTGCCGCAGGTACAGTTCATGGTTCACTTGCAGCAGGTGCACTTACAACTACATTTACAGCTTCACAGGGTCTTCTTCTTATGATCCCTAATATGTATAAAATCGCTGGTGAGCAGTTACCTTGTGTATTCGATGTATCTGCACGTACAGTATCATCACATGCATTAAACATTTTTGGTGATCATAGTGATGTTTACGCCTGTCGTCAGACTGGTTTCGCTATGTTAGCTGAAACAAATCCTCAGGAAGTTATGGATTTAAGCCCTGTTGCACATCTTGCATCAATCGAGGGGTTCCTTTCATCAACTTCTTTGATGGTTTCCGTACATCTCACGAAATCCAGAAGATTGAAAAATGGGATTATGAAGATCTTAAAGAAATGTGCAACATGGATGCAGTTGCAGAGTTCAGAGCACACGCTCTTAATCCTGAGCATCCGGCATCTCGTGGTTCACATGAGAACGGTGATGTATTCTTCCAGCATCGTGAAGCATGTAACAAAGCATACAATGAGTTACCTGCAGTTGTAGAAAAATACATGAAGAAGATCAATGATAAGCTCGGAACAGATTATGACTTATTCAACTACTATGGAGCAGCAGATGCTGACCGTGTTATTGTAGCTATGGGTTCTATCTGTGATGTTGCAGAAGAAGTTATTGATTACCTTACAGCTAAGGGAGAAAAAGTTGGTCTTATCAAAGTTCGTTTATACCGTCCTTGGGTATCAGCAAGCCTTCTTAAAGTTCTTCCTAAGACAGCTAAGAAGATTGCCGTACTTGATCGTACAAAAGAGCCTGGTGCACTTGGAGATCCTTTATACCTTGATGTAGCAGTTACACTTCGTGAAGCAGGACTTAATGATATCGTGCTTACAGGTGGACGTTATGGTCTTGGTTCTAAAGATACACCACCTTCATCAGTATTCGCTGTATACAAAGAGCTTGAGAAAGATGATCCTAAGCCACGTTTCACAATAGGTATCGTTGATGATGTAACAAACTTAAGCTTACCAGAAGTTAAGCCAGCTCCTATTACATCAGCACCTGGTACAAAAGAATGTAAGTTCTGGGGTCTTGGTGGAGACGGTACAGTTGGTGCCAACAAGAACTCTACAAAGATTATCGGTGACCATACAGATAAGTATATTCAGGCATACTTCCAGTATGATTCAAAGAAAACTGGCGGTGTTACAATTTCTCACCTTCGTTTTGGTGACAACCCTATCAGAAGCCCATATTACATCAATCAGGCTGACTTCGTAGCATGTCACAATCCTGCATATGTAACACAGGGAATGAAGATGGTTCAGGATGTTAAGCCAGGCGGAGTATTCATGATTAACTGCCAGTGGTCAGATGATGAATTAGATAAGCATCTTAATGCTGAAGCTAAGAAATACATCGCTGACAATAACATTCAGCTTTACACAATCAACGCTATCGACAAGGCTATCGAGATTGGTATGGGTAAACGTACAAATACAATCCTTCAGTCTGCATTCTTCAAATTAGCAGATGTTATGCCTATCGATGACGCTATTGAGTTCATGAAAGCTGCTGCTAAGAAATCTTACTCTAAGAAGGGTGATGCAGTTGTAGAGATGAACTACAAGGCTATTGATGCCGGTGTAGACGCAGTACACAAAGTTGAAGTTCCAGATTCTTGGAAGAATCCGACTCTGATGCTGCTGCAAAAGAAATCACAGGTCGTCCTGAGGTTGTTAAGATGGTTAAAGATCTTCTTGAGCCAATCTCTAAGATGGATGGAGACAGCCTTCCTGTTTCAGCATTCATTGACAATCCTGACGGACAGTTCGAGACAGGTGCTTCTGCGTACGAGAAACGTGGTACAGCCGTAACAGTTCCTACATGGGATCCTGAGACATGTATCCAGTGTAACAATTGTGCATTCGTATGTTCACATGCTACAATTCGTCCATTCTTACTTTCAGAGGATGAAGTTAAGGCAGCACCTTCAAATATCAAACTTGCTGATACTAAGCCAAAGGCTGGAGAGTACAAGTTCGCTATGAGCGTATCTCCACTTGACTGTATGGGATGTGGTGAGTGTATCACAGTATGCCCTAAGGCTTCTGAGGGAGCTATCAAGATGGTTCCACAGGCAGAGGAAGCAGATGAGCAGCCAGTATTTGATTACTTAGTTGCAAACGTAGGAAAGAAAGACAGCGGATTTGCTGACACAACACCTAAGGGAAGCCAGTTCAACCAGCCACTCCTCGAGTTCTCTGGTTCATGTGCAGGTTGTGCAGAGACATCTTACGCTCGTCTTATTACACAGTTGTTTGGTGAGCAGATGTATATCTCAAATGCAACAGGATGTTCTTCTATCTGGGGTAACCCTGCTGCTACAGCACCATACACAGTAAATAAAGATACAAAGAAAGGACCAGCTTGGTCTAACTCATTGTTCGAGGACAATGCAGAGCACGGTCTTGGTATGTATGTAGGTCAGAAGTACCTTCGTGACCAGGCTATCGAGTCTGTTAAGGCTTGTGCAGCATCTGACAAGGCTTCAGCAGAATTCAAGGCTGTTGTAGACAAGTTCCTTGAGACAAAAGATGATACAAAGGCAAATGTTGAGCCAACAAATGCTCTTATCGCTGAATTAGAGAAAGCCGCTGCAGCAGGATGTCCTGATGCAAAAGCAGCTCTTGACAAGAAAGATTATCTTGGAAAGAAATCTGTATGGATCTTCGGTGGTGACGGTTGGGCTTATGATATCGGTTTCGGTGGTCTTGACCATGTACTTGCTTCAGGCGAGAACGTAAACGTAATGGTATTCGATACAGAGATGTACTCTAATACAGGTGGACAGGCTTCTAAGGCTTCAAACATCGGTGAAGTTTGCCAGTTCGCTGCAGCCGGAAAAGAAATCGGTAAGAAGAGTCTTGCTGAAATCGCTATGAGCTATGGTTATGTATATGTTGCTCAGATAGCACTTGGTGCTAACCCTGCACAGGCTGTTAAGGCTATCGCAGAGGCTGAGGCTTATCCAGGACCATCACTCATCATCGGATATGCACCTTGTGAGCTCCACGGAATCGCTAAGGGTGGAATGAACCACTGCCAGGATGAGATGAAGAAAGCTGTTAAGGCTGGTTACTGGAACCTCTTCTCATTCAACCCTGCAAACAAAGCAGATGGTAAGAATCCATTTACATTCACTTCAGAGAAGGGTGTAAGCTTCGATGATTACCAGGCATTCCTTAACAACGAGGCTCGTTATACTCGTCTTGTTAAGCCATTCCCAGAGCGTGCTGAGAGACTCTTCAAGGAATCTGAGGAAGCTGCTAAGGCTCGTTATGAGCACTTACAGAAATTAGTTGAGCTTTACAAATAATTATAAATTTTTATAATTTAAATATTGTTTGATATATATCAAATTGATATAAAGCATTGACGAATATATACAGGCGTCGCATCGTTTAGATGCGGCGCCTTTTTATGTTATAGGAAACTTTTTGCTTTCTATAACATAAAAAACACTCCGTTGGGATGCGCATTTCGCGGAAAGGAAATAAATGCTACGCATTCAGCTCAAGCGCAAAAGAGTCGCAAGCGACTCTTTGTACTATGTGTATGAATTGTAATCAGCTAATCTGGATACAGCTATTTATAAAGTATAAGATATGTAATTTATGAGATGTAAAAAAGTAATATGAGATAGTATAAAAAGTTGTATTGGAGGGCGGATATTTTGCAAACAGATGTAGTCAGAAAAAAGCAGTTTGATATAAAAGATAATGTAAAATTTAATGGAAATGTTTTAAAAAGCAAGGCGTTTGTGTCTAAAAATATATTTATAATTATTATGGTTTTGGGATGTATGATGGGTTCGTTTTCGCATACTGCATTTTCTTCAATGCTAGAAAATATAATGAAAGAATTTAATCTGTCAGCGTCAAAGTCTCAGCTTATGACAGCGGTATATTCCATGACCATAGGTGTTACCACAATATTATCTGTATTTTTGACTAAATATTTTGACAAGAAAAAATTGTTTTTCAGCTCAATGCTTATATTTGGCTTTGGTATTGTATTGTTTGGCTGGCGTTTAAATTGAGTATACTCATAATAATAGGAAGAATTTTTCAGGCTGTAGGCAGTGGAGTGGTTCTTATATTGTCTCAGATTACATTACTGAGTGCATATTCAAAAGAAAAAACAGGAGTTGTAATGGGAATATATGGATTTCTTTTAAATCTTTCATCCGCCGCTGCACCTGTTGTCACATTACTGCTTGTAAATAGTACGGTGTGGGGGAATATATGTAGGTAAAGTCGTGCCAAGTACTTGGCGTACAGATATGGTTATATGTTTGTGTTAAAAATGTGAAAAAGAACAGAAAAATAAGGAAAAAAAACAGGAAATAAAAGAAAGTATAATAGAAGCAGGTAAAAAAATTAAAAAATTTGATTTTACTTCATTTGTATTAAGTGGGTTTTCGGTCATATTTTTTATGGCAGGTTTTACTTTATTTAAAGAAATGAAAAACAGCAGCAGTAATAGTTTAATTAAAAGCATTTTATTTGTTTTAGCGGGTGTTGTGTTTATTGTTGTTTTTATAGTCAGACAAAAGCAAAAAAAGAAACCATATATAAATTTAAAACTTTTTAAAAATAAAAATTTCGTGATTGTCGTTATATCAAGTATTATTATTTATGCTGTTATGATGGGGACAGCGGTGTGGTTTCCTGTATATATAAAAAGAATTGCTGAGGCAGATATGGAGAGAGTTGGAATAATAATGCTTCCGGGAGCATTGTCTACGGCATTAGCCAGCGCAGTAGGCGGATGGCTTTATCAGAAGTATGGAATCAGGCTCATATATTCAATAAGTATATGTTCTTTTATTTTGGCAATTCTTACAAGAAATATTGTCCCATTGTGGGTATTGTTTGTACTTCGTTCCATCGGCATCGGAATAATAATGATGTCAATGGTTGCATGGGGAATGAAAGACATTGAAAAAGATAAATATTCAGACGGAACAGCAATCATATGCAGCTTACGAACAGTGGCAGGAGCTTTCGGAACAGCACTTGCGGCTATGTTGATGTAACATAGCCAATATTTATCACAGATAATATTTGTTGTAAGAAATGTTTATTTCAAGTAATATTTATTGTATTTATTGCATGCAATGACTATTGCATATATATTCCGGCACGGTATTCATCAGGAATTTTATTATTCATGCAATGTCTGTATAATTCAGAAGCAAAAATATCATATTTAAACACTTTATTAAGATTGTCAGTAAAAGTGTTGTGATTTTTTAGTGGAACATTGTCATCAAAAAGCAAATCTGAAAATTTTTCAAAAGTGCGGGATGCATTTGCTACTTTAGTAATAACAGGAATATCGGTTATATTTCTAAGTAGTTGGCTTTTCTTTTTGTTCATTCCCAAAAGTCTTGCATACATTATCTTTTTTTCGGTGCAAAGAGAAGAAGCAAAATTTTTGACATCAGAGTCTTTCATATCAAGAAGAATATGTGTTAGCGCGCGTGTTATTCTTGTATGGGTGTATTGCTTTGTTTTCAGAATGTCAGCAAAGCTTTCAAAATCTTTAAATTCAGATAATTTATTGTAAATTCTTTCTGAGAGGTCAGATGAGACGTCACTGAAAATATCAAGTGTGCAGCCACAACTTTTAAGAGACAATAACTTGTAATACATCATATCGTTTAAAAGCATATTATTTGCCGGGAAACGGTCAGGGTTATCAGATAAAGTCTCATAAACCGCTTCCGGAAGATGCGAATAAATATTTTCAAGTTTTTGTTGCTTTGTTTGATGTGACATAGTTAAACAGTTGTCATTATTAGTTTCATTATCAAAAGCCGGCAAAAAAGCACTTCTTATAGCCGAAGCGGAACTTAAGGGTGACAGAGAGATGGAATTTCCGTCATTTGTGCCAAGAGAAGTTGAATGGTATCCGGCATCCATACGTTTTATGGTTATAGGTTTTATTCTGCTTTTTAAGCTGTTAAGTGCTTTGATATATTCTATTGCGAGAATATTATTCGGCTGTTTTAGAAGTTTGGTTATGGTTTCCTTTTCGTTTGGAAACATCGCTGTTATAAATTTTTCTCTGGCAGCAGGGAAAGAAAGACCTGATTTTAAATATTTATCAATAACATCAAAATAATTTTCGTCATTTAAAGTGAGGGCAATTTTGTTTATAAGTTCAAGAGAACCCTCCTCACTTCCAAAACATATCTCATCAACAAATCCCAGAGAATCGAGAAGTGCTACTGAGCCTAAGGCAAAATTTGGGGCACTGGCACAGGCAAAAACAGAGGGAATTTCAAATACAAAATCAGCACCACATTTTATTGCCATTTGGGCACGGAGATATTTATCCGCCCATGCCATGCCACCGCGCTGCACGAAATTGCCACTCATGACAATGACAATATTGTCTGCATTTGTCTGTTTTCTCATCTGCTCAATCTGGTATTTATGACCATTGTGAAATGGATTGTATTCGGCAACTATTCCTACTGTTTTCAATGTTAATATCTCCTTTTTAAGTGACAATTTATTTACTGAAATTATAATTGCATTTATTGTGTGCTAATAAGTTTATCATAATTCGTAAAAGTAATAAATATGTAAGAAAAAATTAAAGTGTTTGTTAAAGTTAGTGTGATATAATTTTTTTAAAATAAAAATTAAGAATTGGAGGAATAAAGATTATGAAAAATTTAAAAAAGTTTTTAGCTGTTTTATTTGTGGCAGCGATGGTGACTGGATTTAGCGGCAATGTCTGCAGAGCAAAAACTAAGTCGGATGTATATGGTGATTTGATAAAGCAGTTAAAGAAGAAAGAACAGTTTGCTGACGGAGTATATACAGCAAAAATTCATGATGCTTCAGGCAATGATATTTTGCTGGTGACAGATGCAGGACAAAATGCAATATGGGCGGATGTATATCAGAATGTAAACGGAAAGGCAGAGCTTATAACAACGATTGTTTCGACAGGTTCCGGGTATCCAATTTGCAAAAAAGGTAATTATATTCTTAGTGGATTTCATCATAAAAGCATGCGCTATAAGATAGCAAGTGACAGTACAATTATGGAACAGATAAATGGTCTGTATCTGAATAAAAAATATTGTACATATACAAAAAATATAATAAAATCTGGGAAAATGACCCAGTTAAAGAGAAAAAAGATAAAGGCAAAAACAGCAGAAAAAATGGATTATTATGTTGATAGAAAAGGAAATCTGAGAGGAAAACCGATAAAATTTTCAAGAAAATAGGGAATGAAAATTTAAAGTAAGGTGAGTTTTTAAGCGGTGTGTCAGAGTATTGTAAAACATATGCTTTTCAGCTATAATTATTTTTGATGAATACGAGTAGACAGTTGTGAAAAAACTGTTCAGAAATGAGGATTATAGATTGTTATGACAAAAAAAGAGTTTAGAGATAGAATAAAAAAATCAAAGCTTATACTTGATGGGGCAACAGGTTCTAACCTTCAAAAAAGAGGAATGCCGGTAGGTGTTTGTCCGGAAGAATGGATTATTGAAAACAGTGATGTTTTAAAACAGCTTCAGATTGAGTATATACAGGCTGGAAGTGATGTTTTATATGCGCCGACATTTTCGGGAAACAGAATCAAGCTTGAAGAGTATGGACTTGATGATAAGCTGTTAGAGATAAATACAAAACTTGTTGAGATTTCAAAGGCGGCTGTTGAAGAAGGGCTTACTGATGAAGAAAAAAGCAGACAGAAAAGTTTACATTGCCGGTGACATAACTATGACTTGGGAAAACAGGTTTATCCTGTCGGACCGCTTATGTTTGAAGAGCTGGTCGACATATACAAGGAGCAGATAGTGTATTGTTGATGCAGGGATTGATTTTATAGTAGTTGAAACAATGATGAGTCTTTCAGGAGGCAGGGCAGCAGTTATAGCGGCTAAAGAAGTCTGTGAACTTCCGTATGGTAACACCACATTTAATGAGGACGGAAGAACTCTTTATGGAACAAATCCGGAGACGGCGGCACTTGTTATGACAACACTTGGAGCCGATGCGGTTGGTGTGAACTGTTCTACGGGTCCTGATAAGATGATTGAAATTGTAAAGACAATGACAGAATATGCAGATATTCCGATTGTGGCAAAGCCAAATGCCGGACTTCCTAAACTTGAAGACGGTGTTGTCACTGTTTATGATATGGGACCTGAGGAATTTGCAAGGAAATGATGCCGCTTTGTTGAGGCAGGTGCTGATGTTGTGGGTGGCATGCTGTGGAACTACGCCGGAGCATATTAAACTTTTAAATGAACTGCTTATAGAAAAAGGATATAAGTCAGGATGTTCATTTGAAAAGAGAGAGGGTAAAGTTTTAAGAAGAGCATTATCTACTGAGAGAAATGTTCTGCCGATTGACCTTGACGGTGACTTTCTTATTATAGGTGAGAGAATAAATCCAACAGGAAAGAAAGCATTACAGGCACAGCTTCGTGAGGGAAGTCTTGATATGGTCTGTGAGATGGCTGAGTCGCAGGAAGAATTTGGAGCATCAATTCTTGATGTCAATATGGGTATGAACGGTATTGATGAAAAGGAAATGATGCTTAAATGCGTGAATGAGCTTACACTTGTGAGCAATCTTCCGTTGTCAATTGATTCGAGTCATCCGTCTGTTGTTGAGGCAGCACTTAGAATTTATCCGGGACGAGCATTGATAAATTCAATTTCTCTGGAACCTGAAAAATTTGAAAAACTTATCCCAGTAGCGAGAAAGTACGGAGCAATGTTTATTTTGCTTCCTTTATCTGAGGTGGGACTTCCAAAAGATATTGATGAGAAGAAAGAAATTATACATACAATTTTGGAGAGAGCATATGAATTTGGTCTTACAAAAGAGGATGTGGTAGTGGATGGCCTAGTTGCAACTATCGGAGCAAACAGAAATGCCGCAAAAGAAACAATGGAGACTATTTCATATTGCAAAAATGATATAGGAGTTGCAACAGCATGCGGGCTTTCAAATATTTCTTTCGGATTGCCTGAGAGAATGTTTGTAAACAGCAGTTTTATGAGTATAGCGATAAGTCATGGTCTTACCATGGCGATAGCAAATCCGTCACAGGATCTTTTGATGCACTCAATGTTTGCCGCAGACCTTCTTATGAATAAACCTGAATCAGACACAAGATACATAAACAGGGTTACTGGAAGGAAGCTTTCTGTACTTTCGGGAGATATAGATGCATCGCAGGTTAAGGTATCAGGTGGAACTGCAGCTTCAGCGACTGATATTGACAGTAATGTGCCAAAAGATGATAAACTTTTTGAGGCTGTTGTAAAGGGAAGAAGCAAAAAGATAGAAGAACTTGTAAAAGAGGCACTTGAAAATGGCGCCGTTGCACAGGATATAATCGATAAAAGCCTTATACCTGCCATAACACATGTCGGAAAACTTTTTGACAAACAGATTTATTATCTGCCGCAGCTTATCTCAAGTGCTGAAACAATGGAGCTTGGAATAGGTGTATTAGAGCCTGTTCTGGCACAGAATAAGGATAAAGAACCTTTAGGAACAATAGTAATGGCAACGGTGATATACATGATATCGGAAAGAATCTTGTTGTACTTATGCTTAAGAATTATGGATATGATGTTATCGACCTCGGAAAGATGTAACCGGCAGAAACCATAATAGAAGCCGCAAAAGAGCATAATGCAGATATAATCGGTCTTTCTGCACTTATGACAAACAACTATGATGGAGATGAAAAGGTTGTAAATCTTGTGAAAGAAAATAATATGGATACGCTTGTTATTATAGGCGGGGCAGTTATAACACAGGGATTTGCCGACGAAATCGGAGCAGACGGTTATTCAGAAGATGCTCAGAATGCCGTTGAGGTTGTCGGAAAGGAGAGAGGAAAGGCGTGAAAAATGGGAAGCAGTGTAGATGTTGTTATACCGATATATAAAGCAGGAAACGATTTTGCGTCAATGCTTGAAAAGTTGTATAAACAGAGTAAAAGACCTGAGCATATATATCTTTTGCAGACAATTGAAAAAAAAGACGAAAAATTATTTGATATAAAAAAATGCAGTAAAGAACTTGCTGATATAATTTCTGTTCATCCGATAAAAAAAGCTGATTTTGACCACGGAGCAACAAGAGCTTATGGCGCACTGATGGCAGAGAGCGATTATGTTCTTTTTATGACGCAGGATGCCGTTTGTTATGATGAGTATGTGATTGAAAATCTTTTAAAGGCATTTGATGACAGAAAAGTCGGAATATCATATGCAAGACAGCTTGCAAGAGAAGATGCCGATGAGATAGAACGCATGACCAGAGAGACAAACTATCCGCCTGAGAGTGTTGTTAAAACAAAAAAAGATGAAAAAAGACTTGGAATAAAGACATATTTTTGTTCAGATGTATGTGCAATGTACAGACTTGATGTGTATAAAAAACTTGGCGGATTTGTCAAGAAAACAATTTTTAATGAAGACATGATAATGGCATATAAAGAGATGCAGGCTGGTTTTAGTGTTGCATATCGGGCAGATGCTAAAGTAATACATTCACATTCTTATACATGTAAACAGCAATTTGTAAGAAGTTTTGATTTGGGTGTATCGCAGAGACAATATCATGAAATTTTTGATAAAATATCTTCCGAAAAAGAAGGTGCAGGTTATGCGAAAAAAGTTATAATCTATCTGCTGAAAAAAGGAAAATTTATTAAAACAATTTATTTTATGATGCAATGTGGTTTCAGACTGATTGGCTATAAACTTGGAAAAAATTATGATAAGCTTCCGAGAAAAATGGTACTTGCATGTACGATGAACAGGGAATATTGGAAGTGATAACGTAGATGTGATTGCAGCAAGTAATATTGCAGCAAGTAATATTGTAGTAAGTAATATTTAAAACATATAGAACCATAAAAAGTACAGAACTTTTTGGATAAATATCAAAACAGCTCTGTACTTTTTGTTTTTGCTATTTAGTTTGAATCTTTTTCAACATTTGGATTAAATATTTTGGTATCACCATTTGACATGTTGTAATAATAGGCGGTACTTCCATCAAATTTTTCATAAAAAACATAATCGGAAATAATATGTATAAAATTATAATCACCGGTTGCGATAAGAGAATTGGTTCCGGAATTTAAATCATACATGTAAATTCCGTTTTTCTGTCCGTCATCAATCTGGTAGAAGATTATATTTCCGTCATTGGTAATATTGTATGTGGCAAGTTTATTCTTGATGACTGTTTCAGGTGTTCCGCCATCAAGGGCGACACGGCAGAGATTATAATTTTTATCCATATCAAGAAAATAAATATAATCACCGACTTTAACAACTGAAGTACAATTGCCATCATAAATCACACGTTGATTTCCACCGTCAATATCCATGGAATGAATCTGGTGCTCTCTATTCCAGCCAGAATAATAAATTGTGTTGTTGGATACGGAATAAGGAGCAACAGCTTCAGGTTTAAGTTTTTTACTCTCTGAACCGTCAATTTTTGTTGAGTAAAGTTCAAGACCTCTTTTTTGGTCATAATGCTGATAGTAGATATTATTTCCGTAAAGACAGGCAACCTGAGTAGGGTTTTCGTAAAGTCTGCCGAGGTCAGTTCCGTTTTTAGTAATTCTGAAAAGCCCCGTTGTACTTAATGAAAGTAAGGCATTGCCGGTGCTTTTTAATTTATCATTTCTTCTGGTATAGAAAATGTAATTGCCGGCGGCATTTATATAACTTACTTTATCGTTATATAATTTTTGGATTTTTGTGAGATTTGCATTCATTTTGTAAAGTTTATTGTTATCGTTAGGATTTGCAAAATAGATAACATTGTCAGCCTGCGTAAAGAGACCGCCATTTAAAAGGTTACAAGCTGTATTACCGGTGGTTGACGAATCGCTGTAAAGTTTTGTCTTTCTATTGTTGAGAGCTAAAAAGGCAACAACAGCGACGATGGCAACAGTGATAATCCCGGTAAGAATTTTACTAAAAAAATTTATCTTTTTCATTTATACCCGCCTCCCTGAATCATAATATATTTAATTATAACCTATATTTGAAAGTGTGACAAGAACAAGTAAAAAAGGAATTATTTTTGTTATGACTGCTGTTAACATATGATTTTTTTGATACAGATTGTTACGGTGACTAAAAAAAACTTTATATTTCTGAACAAATGTATTATTATGTAAGCAGTGTTTTGTACTGGTGCAACGAATATATCAAAGATTTAATTTTAGGTGTACCTAATTTTAATTATGCAGGAGGAAAATTTATGTTAAGATTACCGGCTATATTTAGTAATCATATGGTATTTCAGAGAGAAAAAAATATATTGCTTTGGGGAGAGAGCGATGCACAGAGTGTTACAGCAGTTATAGGTGATAATAAAATAAGTACGGATGTAAAAGACGGAAAATGGGAAATAGAGCTTCCACCGATGGAAGCAGGTGGACCATATGAACTTGAGGTGTCAGATGGAAATGAGACAAAGAAATATATTGATATAATGCTCGGTGAGGTGTGGCTTGCCGGAGGTCAGTCAAACATGGAACTTGAACTTCAAAACAGCAAGAACGGAAAAGAAGTTTGTGCAAATGTAAAAGACGAGGGCGTGAGATATTATTATACACCAAAAGTATCATGGGTAGGCGAAGAATTATCAGAGGCAGAAAAGCAGAGTGAGTGGCAGCATTGTACACCGGATACATGTAAGAAATGGTCTGCCGTTGCATATTATTTTGCAAAAAAACTTTCAAAAGAGCTTGGAGTTACAGTCGGAATTATCGGATGTAACTGGGGAGGAACTTCTGCTTCATGCTGGACAAGCAGGGAATTTATGGAACAGGAGACACTTTTAAAACCATATCTTGATAAATATGACAAGGCAGTTAAGGGGCAGGATATTGAAGAGTACATAAAAGCGAGAGAAGATTATATTAAATATCAGGCAGAGTTTGATAAAAATGTGGGACATTATTATCAAACAGCAGAGAATCCTACATGGGATGAGGCGATAAGTCTTTTTGGAGAAAATCAGTATCCGGGACCGATGGGACCAAGGAATGAGACAAGACCATGCGGACTGTATGAATCATTGTTAAAAAGAGTAATGCCTTACACATTGAGAGGTTTCTTATATTATCAGGGTGAGGAAGACGACCATATGCCTTATACATATTATACAATGCTTTCTACACTTGTAAGACAATGGCGCCATGACTGGAGAGATGATGAACTTCCGTTTATGTGTGTGCAGCTTCCTATGTTTAAAAATGACGGGGAGCCTGATTATCACAACTGGCCGTTCATAAGAGAAGCACAGATGCGTCTTTTTAAAACTGTAAAAAATACGGGAATTGCAGTTATACTTGACAAGGGCGAATACGGAAATATCCATCCGGTAGAAAAAGATGTTGTAGGGGAAAGACTTTGCGAGCAGGCACTTTATCATGTATATAAAAAGAACAATGAAAAGAGTGCATTTGGACCTGTTTATAACTCATATGAAACAGATAAAAACAAGATGATACTTCATTTTGAGCATGCAGATGGCGGAATGGAATGCAGAGGACAGCAATTATCAGGATTTGAAATTGCCGGTGACGATAAAAAGTATTATGTTGCAAGTGCTGAAATTTGTGGAAACACGATTGTAGTATCGGCAGAAGATGTTGAAAAGCCAAAATATGCAAGATATTGCTGGACAAATTATGCAGAAGTTACTCTTTATGGTAAGAACGGCATACCTGCGGCACCATTCAGAACAAGCTATGATGATGGAGCAGTTGCTACAGGAAGCAGAAATGAGGGCGTTTGGGAGTAGCCCCAAAAATGCTATAGTTGACTAAATAGCGAATTTGCAGTATAATCAAGCGATATGAATATGAATTTATGGAGGATTTAAGATGGCTGAAAAGAAAAATCTTATGACCCGTGAAGGTCTTAAAGCGCTGGAAGATGAATTAAATGACTTAAAATTAAATAAAAGAAAAGAAGTAGCACAGAAAATTAAAGAGGCAAGAGAGCAGGGAGACTTATCGGAGAATGCTGAGTACGATGCTGCAAAAGATGAGCAGCGTGATATTGAAGCACGTATTGAAGAGATAGATAATATCCTTAAAAATGCCGAAGTAGTAGAGCACGATGAGGGAGATGCCGACAAGGTAAATGTAGGTGCTACAGCAA
>SCPN01000675.1_pt1 | contig 18475 bp, 19 predicted proteins | sample 6106831 | NCBI WGS metagenome assembly SCPN01 (sample SAMN10720447, study PRJNA508395) | human gut metagenome | isolation source: Participant 1, 0 month
CGGTGCTGATGTCGATGTTCCCTGCTGGTGATATCGAATTTTGGGTGCAAGAGATTGGTTTCATGTTCGGTCAGTACAAGAGAATCAGAGGTATGTACGAAGGCGTTCTTACAGGTAAGGGTCTTTCATACGGCGGTTCACTTGCCAGAACAGAAGCTACAGGTTATGGCCTCTTATACTTAACAGAAGAGCTTATGAAGTGTCATGGTGAATCACTTGAAGGTAAGACAATTGCTGTATCAGGTGCCGGTAACGTTGCTATTTATGCAATTGAAAAAGCTCAGCAGCTTGGTGCTAAGGTTGTTACATGTTCTGATTCAACAGGCTGGATTTATGATGAAGACGGTATTGATGTAGCTCTTCTTAAAGAAGTTAAGGAAGTTAAGAGAGCAAGACTTACAGAGTACGCAGCAGCAAGAAAGTCAGCTCAGTATCATGAGAAGAAGAACGGCGAACATGGCGTATGGACAGTTAAGTGTGATATAGCTCTTCCATGTGCTACACAGAACGAACTTGATATTGAAGATGCTAAGCAGTTAGTAGCTAACGGTGTTAAGGTTGTTTGTGAGGGTGCTAACATGCCTACAACACTTGAAGCAACAAAGTATTTACAGGATAGCGGAGTATTATTCGTTTGCGGTAAGGCTTCTAATGCCGGTGGTGTTGCAACTTCAGCTCTTGAGATGAGCCAGAACAGCGAGAGACTCAGCTGGACATTTGAAGAAGTTGATGCTAAGTTAAAGACAATCATGGTAAATATCTATCATAACATTGATGATGCAGCTAAGAGATACAACATGGAAGGAAACTATGTAGCAGGTGCTAACATTGCAGGTTTCGAGAAGGTTGTAGATGCTATGCTTGCTCAGGGCGTTTGCTAATTCTTTAATATCTGATTAAGAGGCTGTCAGTATCAGCCAGGATATAAAATTTTAAAATACATAAAAGTCCCGTAGACAAATTCAAATCTGAGATTTGACAAATGTTTATGGGACTTTTATTATAGTTATTGCAATGGGTAAAGAGCTTTTTGATTAGAGAGGAGTGATTGTTGATGCCTAATATATTTGATGGAATACGAAAAATGTCAGACGAAGATGTCAGGCTTGAAATAGCCCTGATTACACAGACTAATCTTCTTAATGCTGCAAAAGAGACCGGTAATAAGCTGGTCAACTCACTTGCAGATGCAGCCAATTCATTTATGCAGGCGTTCGCTTCATCTAAGTCTATAGATTATCAGATAGTGCGTGTTTCAGATATGGTACGAAAAAATATAATACAGCTTCATGCTGATACAAGAAGTGAACTTGAAATACGGCTTAAAGAACTCATTGCACAAAAATGTGGGCTGACAGCACAGGAATCATTGACAGTAAGTGAGGAAAGACTTTCATTTCTGGCAGCAGCTGAAGCGGCAAAATTGTATAATATTACAAAATATGATACTCCTGCTAATAAAATAGAAAATGTCAGCATATACTATAACGAAGCATTTATTGCGGCATTACATCAGTGTCTTGTGCGTCAGGATGCAAAGGATGTTGCAGATACTGATTTGAGAATACAGAAAAGAATAGATGAAATATCTATAGAAGATAAGAGAGAATTACATAAAAGACTTATGCCTAAAGAATTTTCGGGTAAAGGCATTGGAAGAATACTGAGATTAGAGAAAAAAACGACGTATTTAAAGGATGTCATACAGATACTTGGAGTACAGGTTTTTGATGAGATAGCTGCATATGTTACAGCAAGCGTCAATGTACTTAAAAGTTTCAAAAGAATATCATGTGCACTTATGGCACAGCTTGTATGGAAGGCAAAAAATGCATATGGTACAGGATTTGGCGTCAATGAAAAATCTCTGCCATCATATACTACGGAAGAAAACGGGGCGATGAAGCGAAAAGAAATTACGGATTTTCATGCAATGCTAAAAGAGATACAGGCACAGAAGGCTGCAGTTGAAGAGTATGATAAAAAACTGGACAGGCTTTATGAGCAGGTTTCAAAGACAGGTGAAAAACTTCAGAGTGAAAAAGATTTACTTGAAAAAGAACGTGTGCAATTTGATAAACTTGCATCACAAAAAGATGAGTACAATGCAGGGAAACATTCTGAGAGTGACACAAAACTATATTATTCAGAAGTAAATAATACAAACAGACGCATTGGACAATATGAGCAGTCGGTTTCAAAACTTGAGCAGAAAATGAAAGAACTTGATATATCAACAGGTGAGTGTGAAAATAACAAGGAAAATGCTGCAAAAGAGTCAGAGAGAATGGCAAAAGAGGCAGAATTGCGGGAACATGAACTTTCTGAGATTATAAAAAACAAATGGGGTGCATTTTATTATAAAATGACATTTGAAGATGAAGTATTTGTACAGGCTGTGACACTTCTTACACTTGACGGAAGAATTGCAGTTGAAAGAATGATGAAAGAATTTCATGATACACCTGACAGTCAGGCATTTGATACACCCTCGTCATCCGGATGCATTATATGTGATACAGTGGCTGATGGTCAGGTAAAGTTATATCACGAAGGTACACACATAACTAAAATAGGAAAATAATAAATGAATATAATTGATGGTAAAAGTTATGAAAAAGCAATTGAATATATTAGTTCGTTAAGCCAGTTTGTAGCGGGAACAGGATGTGAAAGAGCGGAAAAACTTCTGGAAAGGCTCGGCAATCCACAGGATAAGCTCAAAGTAATACATGTTGCAGGAAGCAATGGCAAAGGTTCTGTATGTGCCTATCTTGCAGGTATTTTACAGGAAAACGGCTATAAGACCGGGCTGTTTACATCTCCGCATCTGATAGACGAACGTGAACGCATAAGAATTAATGGAATGATGATAACAAAAGAAGAATTTGCTGAGGCATATGCCAGGGTAAAAGCGGTGGAAGATGAACTTGGAAAAGGAAGCCTTGCATATTTTGATTATTTCTTAGGCATAGCATTTATTGTTTTCCTGAAACAAAATGTTGATATCTGCGTCATAGAAACGGGATTAGGTGGAAGACTTGATGCGACCAATGCAGTTAAAAATCCTGTTCTTGATATAATAGCAACAATCAGTCTTGAGCATACAGCGATACTTGGCGATACAATAGAAAAGATAGCAGAAGAAAAGTCTGGCATAATAAAAAATAATGTTCATGTTGTATTTATAAAAGATAAAAAAAGCGTGACAGATATAATAGAAAAAAATGCAGAGGAAAATAATTGTGAAGCATATGGTGTGACACAAAAAGATTTTCAAATAATTAAAAACTACGGCTATTGTATTGATTTTTCGCTAAACAATATGTATTATAAGAATGATTGCTTTACAATTACAACCGGTGCCGTATATCAGGTCCAGAATTGTTCACTGGCACTTACGGCAGCTGAAGTGCTTAAAAAAACAGGAGTTGTAAAACTTGAGAGCAATGCAGTCCATAAGGCTGTCAAAAGTACAATGGCATGCAACTCGTATGGAACAGATAGCAGATAACATATATGTTGATGGAGCAACAACTGAAGGCATAGAAGCACTTATTTGTTCAGTAAGCCCGATTACCTGCGGCAGAAAGACGGTACTGCTCTTTCTGTTGTCAATGATAAAGATTATGACAGAATGATAAAGAGCATATGTGACAGTAATATGTTTGATTATTTTGTTATCGCAGGGATACAGGGAAAAAGGTGCCTGGATGACAGCTGTATAAGTGATACATTTAAGAAATATACGGACAAGCCTGTGATTGACAAAATAAATATAAAAGATGCATATGAGAGTGCAGCTGCACTGCGGCGTGATATTGATGGCGTGCTTTTTTGCACAGGTTCATTATATCTTGTCGGTGAGATAATGAGTATTATTAAATAATGGAGGAACAATATGATAGATTTTGATGAAGAGATTAAAAAATTCAAGCCAAGCCTTGAAGTAGAAGACGCAGAAGATGCGATTTATAATAATGATGTTCCTGATATAACAGATCTTATTAATAAAATTGTTGAGGATTTATCAGACAAGTAGGAGAAAAATAATGAGATGCTTTAAATGTAATGAAGTTCTTACAAAAGAAAGCCACTGCCCGAACTGCGGCATTGACGTTTCTATGTATAAGAAAGCTGTTATGGCTTCAAATGCATATTATAATCTCGGACTTTCAAAAGCAAAAGTAAGAGATTTGTCCGGTGCAGTAGAAAGCCTGAAGATGAGTATAACAATAAATAAAAAAAATATAGATGCAAGAAATCTTTTAGGACTTGTATATTGTGAGATGGGCGATGTTGTTGAAGCATTAAGCGAATGGGTTATAAGTAAAAATATCCAGCCTGATAATAACTGTGCAGAAGATTATATAACTGACATCCAGTCAAACCAGAATAAATTTGAGCTTGTTACTTCAACAATTAAGAAGTATAATCTGTCTCTCAGATATGCCAAAGAAGGCAATACCGATATGGCACAGATTCAGCTCAAAAAGGTGGTTTCACAGAATCCAAGACTTTTAAAGGCACAGCAGCTTCTTGCTCTTATTTATATAAAAGAAAAGGAATACAGCAAAGCCAGAAAATGTCTTGCTTCTGTATTGAGAGTTGATAGAAATAATACACTTGCACAGCTTTATATGCAGGCTATCGATGAAGAATTATCATCTAAAAAGAAAGAATCGCAGTCATCATTGAAGAAGAGAAATAAAGATGATGATAGAAAGCCGTTAAGCGGTAATGATGTAATCCTTCCGCGTTCATCATATAAAGAGCCGAGCAATGGTGCCATAACAATTATAAATATACTTGTTGGTGTTGCAATAGGAGCAGCATTGATATGGTTTCTTATCATACCGTCAAGATACAGGGGGCTTACATCAGAATATAATAAGAGCCTTCAGGAATACAGCGAACAGCTCTCATCTGGCAATGTAGAGCTTAATTCGCTTCAAAACCAGCTCGATTCTGTAAAGAAAGAAAAAGAATCGTTAGAGACACGTCTGTCACAGGTAAGCGGTGCAGACGGCAATAATAAGCTGTTGACTGCTGTTATAAAAGCAGCTAACTTATACATTTCAAATGATTCAACAGGTGCGGCAGAGGCTATTGCTGATGTTGATGTAAGTTCACTCCCTGTTGAAGAAGCAAAGACACTTTATAATACAATATCAGGTGCTACAATGATGAATGCGGCAAATGATTTGTATAACAGAGGAATGACGGCATATAACAAGGCTGACTACACAACGGCAGCAGATTTGCTTGTGAGAGCTTATAAGTGTGACAAGACAAAAGCCGATGCAGTTTTCTATGCGGCAAAGAGTTATGTTGCACTTAATCAGCCGGATAATGCTAAAAAATACTATCAAATTATAGCAGATGAATTCAAGAGCAGCGGATATGTAACAGAAGCACAGGCTTATGTACAGTCACACTGATGTTGAAAAATATACGTAAAAGAGAAGACCTGACAGGAATGAAAGCCTGTCAGGTTTTTTGTTACGGAAAAATATAGTTATAATCAAATGGAGGTTGACAGGAATGCAGGAAGAACATGTTGCTGTTGCAGAAGGAGAAAATGAAGTAAGGCACACGGATTATATTTACATGGTGTCGGATAAAATGCTTGTTATAAGCATGATAGCGGAACTTGACCATCATCTTGCGGATGAAATGAGAGAAGTGATTGATGATGTCATTGATGTAAGAGGCGTAGAAGATATAATATTTGATTTCAGCAGAATAAATTTTATGGATAGTGCCGGAATAGGTCTTATAATGGGACGGTACAGAAAAATCCATGAAAAAGGCCGGATATATGTTGCCGGTGCAGGGGAAGGAATATCAAGAATACTCCTTATTTCGGGACTTCATAAGCTTGTAGTTGTAAGCAGTGATGTAAATGATGCAGCGAAGAAAATATTAGAAAGTAAAAGGGGAAATTGAAATGAATAAAAATAGTAACAGCTTTGAAATTATATTTGATTCAAAATCCGAAAATGAAAGTTTTGCAAGAGTTGTTGTTGCGGCATTTTGTACAAGATTAGATCCGACATTAGAAGAAATCTCTGATATAAAAACTGCTGTATCGGAAGCGGTAACAAACTGTATAGTCCATGGATATGAGGGAAGAGAAGGCAAAATAAGCCTGAAATGTGAGCTTAATGATAATGAACTGACAATAGAAGTACATGATGACGGAGTTGGAATAGATGACATAGAAAGAGCAATGGAGCCAATGTATACATCAAAGCCACAGCTTGAGCGTTCAGGAATGGGATTTTCATTTATGGAGGCATTTATGGATGAGTTACATGTCAAATCAGGAAAGCACAGCGGTACAACCGTGATGATGAAGAAAAAAATAGGAGTAAATAATTAGTGGATTGGGTGTGGTTATATGAATCATACTAAGGAACTGATAGAAATGGCACATGGAGGAGATAAAGCAGCCAGAGAGAAACTGATTGTTGAAAATATGGGACTGATATGGAGCATAGTAAAGCGATTCGCGGGACGTGGCTATGAACAGGAAGATTTATTCCAGATAGGCAGCATTGGACTTATAAAAGCTGTTGATAAGTTTGACACATCATTTGATGTACAGTTTTCGACATATGCTGTACCAATGATTTCGGGAGAAATCAAGCGTTTTTTAAGAGATGACGGAATGATAAAAGTAAGCCGTTCGATGAAAGAGACCGCATACAAAGCTTATATTGCGAGGGAGAAAATGGAGGAAAAACTTAAAAGAGAGCCAACACTTACCGAGATAGCAGCAGAAATCGGAGTTACATCAGAGGAACTTGCACAGGCATTTGATGCATCGGCACAGATAGAGTCACTCCACAAAGTGATTTATCAGGGGGATGGAAGTGATATTTCACTTATGGACAAGCTTCCGTGTGAAGACGACCCATGTGAAGATATGATGAACCGCATGGTGCTGGAAGAGATGCTCTCAAAGCTTGATAAAAAAGAACGCCAGCTTATTTATATGCGTTATTATCAGGATAAAACGCAGACGGAAATAGCTGGAATTCTTGGCGTTTCGCAGGTTCAGGTATCAAGGCTTGAGAAAAAAATACTAAAAAAAATGAAATCCGGTGAATAAATGTCCTGTTGGAAAGCCATGCTAAAAACGAGGAGATGATGTCAAAATGAGTGAAACGGTATATATAAAAACAGACAAAAACATCGAAGTTTCAAAACGCATGGTATTAATTGGTGATGTTGCTGATGTATATTGCAACGATAAAAAGATGGAAAATGATATAAAACATATATGCCTTATTATACTCGATGAAGTTGGCGTGAATAAAATAAAGAAAAAGAGAGTATGTCTTTCATTTATGGATATTGTAAAAGCTGTTGCAAAAAAATATCCTGATGCCGATGTGAATAATCTTGGTGAAAATGATTTTATTGTGGATTACATTTTGGAAAAGAAACATTCAAAGTTTCTGCAGGGATTATTAATAGCATTTGTGGCTGCATTTACATTTGTCGGGAGCATGTACGCAATTATGGCATACAACAATGATGTAAGTACCAATGAAATATTTGAGAAAGTGTATGAGATATTTGGAGCGGACAATGCACAACAGGTAAAACTGCTGGAAATAATGTATGCTGTCGGTCTTGCACTTGGAATTATAATTTTCTATAACCATTTTGCCGGGGTGAGGCTGTCAGGGGAACCTACACCTATAGAAGTTGAAATGGATAAATATGAAAAAGATGTTGATGATACGCTTATTGACAGAAAATCCAAAACAGAACAGAAAGGAAAGAAAGCATGACAGTATTTCTGGCTTTTTTTGGACTGGCAGCAGGTGCGGTTACAGCAGCAGGATATTTTGCACTTATAACAAGCGTTGGAATGATAAACAGGGCAGCAGCATCAACAGGAACAACAAAAAGCATATTTTTTTATGAAGAATGTCTGCTATTTGGAGTTGTAACAGGAAACTGCCTGTCAATGTTTAATATCAGTATAGATATTGGTACAGCAGGTATTGTGATGTATGGAGTATTTTCAGGAATGTTTATAGGACTGCTTGTTGTAAGCCTTGCAGAGACACTGAAAGCACTGCCTATATTTATAAGGCGTGTAAGAATCGGTTCCGGGCTTGGCATCATAATTCTTATGATTGGTCTTGGAAAAGCAGCAGGTCATATAATTTATTATTTTTTCCTTTATTAATCCGGTATACCATTAATCTAACCTATGTAGGAGGCGGCAGAATGATTCGTGATGTAGAAAAAAGAAATAAAAATTATAACGCATATGTTGAGCAGGTAACGCCAAAGGCCAGCTGTCTTAAAAATTGTATTAAAGCATTTATTACAGGTGGTGCAATATGCCTTTTTGGCCAGATTCTTATAGAACTATTTAAAAATGCAGGGATGGCAAAAGATGAGGCGTCACTTTGGACGACGATTTGCCTTGTTCTTTCAAGTAATATTCTTACAGGTCTTAATATTTATCCTATGATAACAACATGGGGCGGTGCGGGAAGTCTCGTTCCGATAACAGGATTTGCAAACAGTGTTGCAGCACCTGCGATAGAATATAAGGCTGAGGGAGAAGTATTTGGAATCGGATGCAAAATATTTACGATAGCCGGACCGGTTATTCTTTATGGAATATTTTCATCATGGATAGCCGGGCTATTATATCTGCTTGCAAAATTATGGATGTAGGAGGTGATAGTGTGCAAAAAGGAAGTCAGAGCTTTAAGTTTGATATACCTGTATACATTGAACAAACCGCATCGGTAGTGGGCGAAAAAGAGAGTGAAGGTCCGCTTGGCAGAATGTTTGATGTTGTGATAAAAGACCCAATGTCAGGAAAAGATAACTGGGAGCAGGCAGAAAGTGCCTTGCAGAAGGCTGTAGTAGACAAGCTTCTTATGAAAACATCATACAAAAAAGAACAGATAAGATATATATTATCGGGAGATTTGTTAGGACAGCTTATAGCGACGTCTTTTGGAATAAGTAAATATGAAATTCCGCATTTCGGAATATATGGTGCATGTTCGACATTTGGAGAAGCGTTATCACTTGGGGCACTTATAATCTCTGCGGGTGCGGCCGACAGACTCATATGTATGGCATCAAGCCATTTTGCAAGTGCGGAAAAACAGTTCCGTTTTCCTCTTGAATATGGAAATCAGCGTCCTAAGGCTTCCACCTGGACTGTCACGGGAAGCGGAGCGGCAGTTATTACAAACGAGAGGCAGCCTGTGGCCATTACAGGTATTACAACGGGAAAAATCATAGATTATGGTGTCAAAGATTCAATGAATATGGGTGCCTGCATGGCACCGGCAGCAGCAGACCTGATTGTGGCAAATTTTAGGGATTTTGAGACGGATGAAAAATATTATGACAGAATCATAACCGGAGATTTAGGAACGGTAGGAAGAGAAATACTTATAAATCTTGTAAAAGAAAAAGGTTATGATATTTCGCAGATTCATATGGACTGCGGAATTGAAATATTTGACCCGCAAAAACAGGGAACACATGCGGGCGGAAGTGGATGCGGCTGCAGTGCGGTGGTGTTTAGCTCATATATAATTGACAATGTAAGAGATGGAAAATGGAAAAGAATTTTATTTATTCCGACAGGGGCATTGCTGTCAACAGTAAGTTATAATGAAGGGCAGAGTGTTCCCGGAATTGCACACGGAGTGATTGTTGAACATGTATAAAAATAATATACAGTATGTGGAAATTATTAAATGTGTATAGGGAGGCAGAATGGTATTTGTAAAAGCATTTGTCATAGGCGGTCTTATATGTGCCGCAGTACAGATTCTTATGGAAAAAACCAAGCTGATGCCGGGCAGGATAATGGTTCTTCTTGTATGCTCCGGCGTAGTTCTGGGGGCTGTCGGTTTATATGAACCGATTCTTGAATTTGCAGGAGCTGGGGCATCAGTGCCACTTCTTGGATTTGGTAATGTTTTATGGAAAGGAATTAAACAGGCAGTTGACGAATCTGGTTTTCTTGGGCTTTTCAAAGGCGGGTTTACCGCATGTGCCGTAGGTGTATCATCGGCATTGATATTCGGATATATTTCGTCATGGATATTTAAACCTCATATGAAGAAAAAATAAGCGGATGGGAAGTGATTTCCCATCCGCTTTCTGTTATCGTCTCGTTGTACCTGACGTATTGCTATTGCTGGATGTTGTAGGTTTTGTGGAAGACGGAGCAGTTGTACTATGTGTGGTTCCTGAAGAATTGCCTGAGCTTGTGCTTCCTGATGATGAACCGCCGTGTGCAGTACATACCTTTGAAAGCTGTTCCTCGGTAATTGCATATTCCTGATCCCATGTAGTATAAGTTGTCTCATCTTCATTTGAAGGATTCTTAACAATCGCAGCTTTTTTAATCATAATCTTAGTAGTCTTGTGAGGACAGTTTGCAGATGCGATTTTGCCTGTGTCATCACAGATAGTTACTTTAATATGAACATCACATGTATCGGTCGGATTATTATCCTTAGAGAAATATTCTGTCACAAGCTGTGAACCTCTTGGATCCTGGTCGCATAAGCCTGCTACAGGAAGCTTTCCTGACTGTGAGCATACCTCTGTTTCTACTATATCATCCGGTTTTTCAAAAGAACCGGTAGGAAGATTATCGTGAATTTCCTGCATTATTGTACGCCACATTTTTCTGTGGTCAATATATCCTGAAAGTTCCTTTGAGTTATCATCATATCCGAGCCATATAGCAGCTGTATAATAAGGTGTATAACCGCAGAACCATTTATCTGTTACATTCTGTGTAGTACCTGTTTTTCCGGCTGTAGGCTGATTGCTTAAAGCAGCAGCTTCTGCAGTACCGGCAGCAGTAACTGATTCAAGTGCGTTAGTTAAAAGCCATGAAGTTGATTTCTTCAAAACAGTATGTGTAAGAGGCTGTGTATTGTCAAGGATAACATTGCCGTCTTTATCTTTGACCTGTGTATAATAAACAGGCTGCGTATAAGTTCCCTGATTTGCGATAGCTGCGTATGCAGCACACATTTCAATATTGTGTACACCATATGTCAGACCGCCGAGTGCGAGTGAAGGGACAACATCATGGTTGCCGTTGACAGCTTCCTTAGGTGAAATAAGTGTTGAAAAACCGAATTTCAGAAGGTAGTTAAAACCAACCTGAGGAGTAATCTGAGCAAGTACCTTGACAGCAGGTACGTTTTCGGAGAGTTTTAAAGCTGTTCTTACAGACATAAGACCTCTGTATTCACCCACAAAATAATTCTTTACAAGCTTTGAATTTTCACCCGGATAATAGTAAGGTGCATCATCAATAGCTGTTGCAAGAGTAATAGCACCTGTATCAAGCGCAGGACCATAATCAGCGAGAGGTTTTATTGATGAACCCGGCTGACGCATAGTATCAACGGCTCTGTTAAGAGTACGGTTGCCGCTTTTTTCACCACGGCCTCCAACGATTACCTTAACCTGGCCTGTATGCTGGTCCATAATTGTAAATGACATCTGAGGCTGTACTATATAAGAAACGCTCTCAGAAACAACTTCTCCTCCATTTGCAAGTATAGAATTTTTGTATTCATCAATATAAGTCTGTGCATCATCTTTGTCTTTAAAGATGAGAGTGAAATTACTCTGACCTTTGTCTTTTTTGTAATAATCCAAAAGACCATAATGAGAATAGTAATTGACATTGCCTTTTGTATCTTTTACAGCAAGCGAATATGAAATAGAAAGCTCAGTATTGTCAGGATAATAGCCAGGGTCGTTAATAACGTTATCAGCTATCTGCTGCATTGACATATTCTGTGTAGAATAGACCTGAAGACCATTCTTGTAAATCATGTTGGTTGCCTGTGTCTCAGTATATCCTTTCTGCTCCATAAGATCCTTTATAAGCTGGTCAATAAGAGCATCAACAAAGTAAGAATATGTTGAACTTGCAACTTCAATCTTTCTGTCCTGGATTCTTGCATACACATCATCAGAAACTGCCTCGTCATATTCTGCCTGTGAGATATATCCCTGGTTACGCATATTATTAAGAACCTTTAACTGGCGCTTCTGGTTTTCGGCAGGGTACTTAACAGGATTGAGTGAAGACGGACTCTGTGTTATTGAAGCAATTACAGCACATTCGCTTAAAGAAAGCTCTGATACATCTTTGCCAAAATAACCCTGTGCAGCAGTCTGAACGCCGTAATAACCATTTCCTAAGTTGATTGTATTAAGATAGTTACCTATTATAGTCTGCTTGTCCATGACTGTTTCAAGCTTTACGGCGAGATACTGTTCCTGGATTTTTCTCTTGATTTTTTCAACGGTACTTTCATTATATGCTTTGAAAACATTATTTTTAAGAAGCTGCTGTGTGATTGTACTTGCACCTTCTGACATGCGTCCTGTAGAAAGAAAAACCGTTCCGGCACGAAAGATACCTTTGATATCAATACCGTTATGTTCATAGAAACGCTCATCTTCAATTGCAATAAAAGCATGCTGCAATGTGATAGGAATATCTTCAACGTCCACATATATACGGTTGGAACCGCTTGTTGATAATGTCTGTATTTCATTACCACCATCGTCATAAATTTTTGTTGCATAACCCTCAGGTGACACATCAATTGTTGATACGTCAGGTGCACTGGCAATAATGCCTTCTGCAGCCCCTAATGCCAGGCAGGAGCCTGCAACTATAACAGCAATGACAGCTATGAACAAAAGCTTTACGACAGTAACGCCCAGCTTTGTGCCGAGACGCGAACCGGAAGAATTCAGCCGTTTTTTCTTTTGTATTATGCCTTGTTTGCCAAAATTCATATTTACCTCCAATTTCTGCACAAAAAAGTGTTGTTTGGATTCATTATACCATATAATTATAAAATGTCTCAAGTAAAATGATTTATCATGAATTATTAATAGTTTGACAAAAGAAATAAGTACAGGCATAATCTGAATAGAAAATACTGCATCTTGCAAAAGGAGAGCAATTTTGAAAAGAGTACATAAAGACGGAAGTGCACAGATAACAGAAAAAAAATCCCGGTTTATTGGTGACGTATATAATATAGAAAATGAAGAAGATGCATTATATTATATAAATGAAACCAAAAAGAAGTATTGGGATGCAAGGCATCACTGTTACGCATATATAATAGGAAATAATAACGAAATAAAAAGATTCAGTGATGATGGAGAACCTTCAGGAACAGCAGGAAAACCAATACTCGATGTACTTGATAAAAGTGGTATAGCAAACTGCCTTATAATTGTGACAAGATACTTTGGCGGAACACTTCTGGGAACAGGCGGCCTGATAAGGGCATATTCAGAAGCAGCCAAATCGGGAATAGAAGCATCAGGCATCATGGAAGTTAAAAAAGGCATACAGGCACAGATAGATGCTGACTATAACAGTTTCGGAAAAATACAGTACATGTGTATGGAAAGAAATATAATAATAACGGACACCGAGTATGGTGAAAATGTCCATATAAATATGATTATAGAAGAGTCTGAGTATGCACATTTTCAGAAAGCTGTGGCGGACGCATTTGCCGGACGCCTTGGAATTATTAAAAATGACAATGTAATTTTTGGTATTTATGACGGAATGGTGCAAATATTGACAAGCAATAATTAATATTGGGTTAACAATGGTAATAAAGCACAAAACAGAAAATAAATTAATAAAATTTGGGCACTTTATGCAAAATCATGTAAAAAAATTACAAAAGTAGTGCAAAATATACAAAAAATACAATAATTATTCAAAATCCTCTTGTTAAAATAGTACAAAATGCTATTATATTTTGTACAAAATTGACCGTGCGTGGCTTACCCCAATACAACCAATAAGGAGGATTTATAGGCTTATGAAAACATTTAAGAAACTTACTGCTGTAGGTCTTACTCTTACATCAGTAATGAGCCTTGTTGCATGTGGCAACAACAATGGTGGTTCAAACAACAACGCTTCTTCAAACAAAGAAGTAACAAAACCAGACAAATTTACAGTTATGGTTGACTCTGCAATCGTTACAGAAGCTAACGGTGCACAGGCATTCTACAAATATCTTAGCGATTTAACAGCCTTGAAATCGAATGGGTACGTCCTGACCACGGTAACTACTATGATGCAGTTTCTAATGCATTCAACAGTGATAGCGTTCCTGATGTAGTTCTTCTTTCATCTGATTACTATGCTCTTTATGCAGCTAACGGTTTCCTTTGGAACATGACAGATGCTTGGAACTCTTCAGAGACAAAGAAGTCAGGCAGACTTATCGATACAGCTGAGAACGTTCTTTCAGCATTACTTGTTAATGGCGAAGACGGAACAAAGGCTATGTATGGTTTCTCTCCATACAGTGGTAATGGTTGCTGTACATACATCAAGAAGGCTTGGCTTGATGATGCTGGCATCGATGTATCAAAGGTTGATGGCGTTACTATGGACTTCAACACATACTATGGTATCTTAAAGCAGTTAGCTGCTAAGAAAGGTCATTATGTAATTTCAGCTCCTGACTTCATTTCAACAGAACCTCCTTACACAAACTACCTTCCAGAATTCTATCAGCAGGCTAACTACACATTCTACAAAGATTCTTCAGGAAAGTATGTAGATGGTTTCTCAGAAAAAGCTATGCAGGATGCTCTTCAGAGAATTCAGAATGCTGTTAAAGATGGCGTAATTGATAAGGCTACACTTGGTCAGAAGACAACAGATGCTCGTAACAAGTTCTTTTCAACAGATGCTTCTTCAGAATCTGGTGTAATATCATACTGGGCTGGTACATGGGCTAACACATTAAGGACAAACCTTAAGTCAAAGGGTCTTCCTACAGATCTTATTGCTATCAAACCTATCAAGGAACTTGGTACATATGTAGAAAGAATTTCACCAGCTTGGTGTATCACAACAAGTGCTAAGAATCCAGAAGGTATCTTCAAGTACTTCATCGACACAATGCTTGATGGTGGCGACATCCAGACAGCTTGGCAGTACGGTGCTAAGGGTACTCATTGGGATGACAAGGCTGAGACAGTAACACTTGCTGATGGCAAGGGTACATATGAGTACAAAGAAGGTGAGTTCCACTTCCTTCCATCTCCAGAGAAGCCATCAATATTAATGTCTAAGAACCTCATTGACCCACCTTTTGCCCTTGGTAAGTTCAAGACAGCAGATCCTGCTGAAGCTAAGATGTCACCTGTTGCTAAGGCAAATGCTGAATTCTTCGCTAAGAATTCTACAGTTTACTGCACTTAACAGCAGATATCAATACAACAAGAAATAAGGTTATTTCAGAAGTTGCACTTGGTAACATGACTGTTGAAGAAGGTATGAAGCTCTACAAGGATAGAGTTGGTACATCAGTAGAAGCTGTTCTTAAGTCATTAAATGAGACAAAGAAGTCTAAATAATTTAAGATAATATTTTAAAAGATATTATATAGGTATTTAATTACCAACCTTTAAGAATCCACTTCCGGGTGGCATTGATTCATCCGGAAGGTCGGATTCTGATTTTTAGCTTATTTGAAAAGAGTACATAAAGACGGAAGTGCACAGATAACAGAAAAAAAATCCTGGTTTATTGGTGATGCATATAATATAGAATAGGAAATAATAACGAAATAAAAAGATTCAGTGATGATGGAGAACCTTCAGGAACAGCAGGAAAACCAATATTCGATGTACTTGATAAAAGTGGTATAGCAAGAAAGAAATATAGTAATAACGGACACCGAGTATGGTGAAAATGTCCATATAAATATGATTATAGAAGAGTCTGAGTATGCACATTTTCAGAAAGCTGTGGCGGACGCATTTGCCGGACGCAGCAAATTGTTATTGACAAAATGACATGGGGACGCAGAGATATTGGTGCAAAGACGGCAATGGTAATAAAGCACAAAACAGAAATTAAATTAATAAAATTTGGGCACTTTGTTGTAAAATTGATGTAAAAAAATCATAAAAGAGAGTTATGATAGTGCAAAATTTACATAAAAAATACAATGCCGACTGGTTAAAAAACATTACATGAAGTATATTTTGGGCAATTTGTACATAAAAAATTAAAAAATATGAAAAAAATATGAACGTGGAAAGCCGCATGAATGCTGGATTTTCACAAAATATACAAAAAAAATACAATAATTGTTCAAAATCCTCTTGTTAAAATAGTACAAAAATGCTATTATACTTTTGTCAAAAAAATTGACCGTGGGGCTTGCCCCATAAAACCAATAAGGAGGGTTTATAGGTTTATGAAAAAAACAGTTAAAAAACTTACTGCTGTAGGTCTTACCTCATCAGTAATGAGGCGCTATTGCATGTGGTAACAACAACAATGGTGGTTCAAACAACAACGCTTCTTCAAACAAAGAAGTAACAAAGCCAGACAAATTTACAGTTATGTGCGACTCTACAGTCGTTACAGAAGCTAACGGCGGACAGGCATTCTACAAATATCTTGGCGACTTAACAGGCCTTGAAATCGAATGGGTACGTCCTGACCACAGTAATTACTATGATGCAGTTTCTAATGCATTCAACAGTGATAGCATTCCTGATGTAGTTCTTCTTTCATCTGATTACTATGCTCTTTATGCAGCTAACGGTTTCCTTTGGAACATGACAGATGCTTGGAACTCTTCAGAGACAAAGAAGTCAGGCAGACTTATCGATACAGCTGAGAACGTTCTTTCAGCATTACTTGTTAATGGCGAAGACGGAACAAAGGCTATGTATGGTTTCTCTCCATACCGTGGTAATGGTTGCTGTACATACCTCAAGAAAGCTTGGCTTGATGATGCTGGCATTGATGTATCAAAGGTTGACGGCGTTACTATGGACTTCAACACATACTATGGTATCTTAAAGCAGTTAGCTGCTAAGAAAGGTCATTATGTAATTTCAGCTCCTGACTTCATTTCAACAGAAGCTCCTTACACAAACTACCTTCCAGAATTCTATCAGCAGGCTAACTACACATTCTACAAAGATTATTCAGGAGGTAAGATGGTTTCTCAGAAAAACTATGCAGGATGCTCTTCAGAGAATTCAGAATGCTGTTAAAGATGGCGTAATTGATAAGGCTACACCGCTTGGTCAGAAGACAACAGATGCTCGTAACAAGTTCTTTTCAACAGATCCTTCTTCAGAATCTGGTGTATTCTCATACTGGGCTGGTACATGGGCTAACACATTAATGACAAACCTTAAGTCTAAAGGTCTTCCTACAGATCTTATTGCTATCAATCCTATTAAGGAACTTGGTACATACGTAGAAAGAATTGCACCAGCTTGGTGTATCACAACAAGTGCTAAGAATCCAGAAGGTATCTTCAAGTACTTCATCGACACAATGCTTGATGGTGGCGACATCCAGACAGCTTGGACTTACGGTGCTAAGGGTACTCATTGGAATGACAAGGCTGAGACAGTAACACTTGCTGATAATAAGGGTACATTTGAGTACAAAGAAGGCGAGTTCCACTTCCTTCCATCTCCAGAAAAGCCAGGAACATTAATGTCTAAGAACCACATTGATCCAATCCTTTCTCTTGCTAAGTTCAAGACAGCTGATCCTGGTGAAGCTAAGATGACTGAAGCAGCTAAGAAAAATGGTGAATTCTTCGCTAAGAACTCTACAGTTGCTACTCCACTTCCTATGACAGAGGTACTTGGTGAAAACAGCACAGATATCAATACAACAAGAAATAAGGTTATTTCAGAAGTTGCACTTGGTAACATGACTGTTGAAGAAGGTATGAAGCTCTACAAGGATAGAGTTGGTACAGCAGTAGAAGCTGTTCTTAAGTCATTAAATGAGAAAAAGTCTAAATAATTTAAGATAATATTTTAAAAGATATTATATAGGTAATTTAATTACCAACCTTTAAGAATCCACTTCCGGGTGGCATTGGTTCATCCGGAAGGTCGGATTCTGATTTTTAGCTTATTAATCATACAGATGTAGGCTTAGAATTAAACAAAAATATTAGGAAAGAAGGTATGAAGATGCAATGTAAGTCTTGTAACACAGAATTACCAAAGCATGCAAGTGTGCCAGAGAATATTGTTGCATTAGTGGAAGTGAAATCAGGCAACCCTCAAGTGTAATTGCTATAATAGGTTTAGTAATTGCTTTTATAGGCGGGCTTTTGCCTTTCGTTCAGAATTCAAGTGATATTTCTGATGCCTACAGTTATATGAACATTGATGCCCCTGTTATGTGGTATCTGTTCATGATTGCTATTATAGCTGCTATTATTCTTCTTGTTTTAAAGAAGGATGTGCTCTCAATTATACCGACAGCAATTTCAGCAGTTATATTTGTTATCTCTTTAGTTGCAGTAAACTTCAGAGGTTACTACGGAAGAAATAAATATGATATTTATTCTCTTACTAATCTTTTATCATCTGGTAATGGTTC
>SCPN01000769.1_pt1 | contig 18421 bp, 17 predicted proteins | sample 6106831 | NCBI WGS metagenome assembly SCPN01 (sample SAMN10720447, study PRJNA508395) | human gut metagenome | isolation source: Participant 1, 0 month
ATAACGTATTTATTATATTTTTACAAGTTGTTTTAATGTATGCTTTCGCATAAGTTAATTAAGTATTTTTCATTAACATTTTAATATTCTATGCCTTCTCTCGCAGAAATTCCCAAATCAAACGGATGCTTTATTTTTTTCATTTCCGTAATATAATCCGCATGCCTGATTAGTGCTTCATCCGGATTTCTTCCGGTAATCACAATCTCAACACCTTCATGGTTTTCCAGAAGATAACCTGTTTTTGCCCTGTCAACCTGATTATATTCATAAGCAGATGCAAGTTCATCAAGGACAACAACGCTCACATCATGTTTTTTGTATACATGTTCAAAAATAGTATCCAATATACTGTCATGTTCTTTTTTCTGCATATTTCTATCAGCTTCACTCATTCTGCTGTAAAATCCATAGTCTTTTGAAGCCCTTAAAACCATTACGTCCGGTATCTGTGCTAATGCATCAACTTCCCCGCTTGCTCTCCCTTTCATAAACTGTGCAAATATGACCTTTAGCCCTCTGCCTGCGGCTCTGAGTGCAAGACCGGCTGCTGCTGTAGTCTTTCCTTTGCCATCCCCTGTATAAATATGTACAAGCCCTGTTTCTTTTTTCATCTGGATTTTATCTGCCATATCCTTATCTTTAATCATGCTTATATTCCTCCCTCCATTTACAGTCCGATTATTTTATAAACCATTTCAATATCCATATTTGTGCGAATCATATCTGCAAGCTTATCATACTCTTTTTCTTTTCTTTTTTTGACACTTATGACATTATCTGCTTCATATGTAATTCCTTTTCTTTCACAAATTGATTTAAGCAGCTTTAAAAGAAACTCTTCATTATCAAAAATCCCATGAATATATGTACCACATACATTTCCATTCACACAGCCATCCTCTTTTCCGTCTGATAAAACAGAAAATGGCCGGCCGGTACTCACAATTCCATAAAATCCGTCATCCTCTGACGAATCAAGAATCGTGCTCTCACCCATATGAATTTCATATCCTGATACTTTAATTCCATTTAGATTTTCCCATATACCTGCAGCATCCCACATCATCCCGTGTTCTGACGCACATATAACCGCCTGTGTTCTGGTCTGGTGTTTCTTTGATGAAAATTCTGTAACAACGGGAAGAAGTCCTATTCCTCTTATATTCCCGCCTGCCTCAGCATCATCTTCATCACTTATATACATTCCAAGCATCTGAAAACCGCCGCATACACCCATAACCGGTATATCTGTCGATGCCGCTTTTAAAATGCAGTTTTCCAGCCCGCTCTGTCTTAACCACTTCATATCACCTATTGTATTTTTAGTCCCGGGAATAATAACGAAATCCGGGTTTCCAAAACGTGACACGTCATTTACATACCTGACATGCACACCATTCGATGATTCAAGTGCGTTAAAATCTGTAAAATTAGATATATGCGGAAGTTTTATAACTGCAATATCAACAAGCACTTCCTCTGTGCTATCATAGCTTTCACCATTATCAAGCCTCTCTGAAAGACTGTCCTCATCATCTATATCAAGATACATATATGGAATTACTCCCGCAACTGGAATTCTGCATATATCTGTAAGCTGTACAAGTCCCGGTTCCAATATCTTTTTGTCACCTCTGAACTTATTAATAACAAGACCTTTAATACGCCTTTTCTCTTCTTCTTCAAGAAGCATGATCGTTCCGACAAGCTGTGCAAACACACCGCCACGGTCTATATCACCAACAAGCAGCACCGGTGCATCAACAAGTTTTGCCATGCCCATATTAACAATGTCGTTTTTTTTCAGATTTATCTCGGCAGGACTGCCCGCACCTTCGATTACAACTACATCATAAGCTTTATCAAGTTTCTCATATGCATTCATAATATCAGGAATAAGTTTTGTCTTATACTTAAAATACTCTGAAGCCGGCATATTTTTTAACGGAATTCCATTTACAATCACCTGCGAGCCTACATCGCTTGTAGGTTTTAAAAGAATCGGATTCATGCTGACATCTGGCTCTGTTCCGGCTGCTTCTGCCTGCATAACCTGTGCACGTCCCATCTCAAACCCATCTTTTGTTATATATGAATTGAGTGCCATATTCTGTGATTTAAACGGAGCCACTCTGTAGCCATCCTGTTTAAGGACTCTTAAAATCCCGGCTGTCACAATGCTTTTCCCCGCATTGGACATTGTCCCCTGTATCATAAGATTTTTTGCCATCAGACACACATCCTTCCCAAAAATATAATAATTCTTACAGCTACAGCCATGATAATACATAAAAATGTTGTGACATATAAAAGAATATTTACTCTTTTTATATCTTCAATCTCTACCGGACGGCTGTCATCACCGATATACGGCTTTTTCACAAGTTTCCCAAAATAATAATTATCACCGGCAAGCCTTACTCCCAATGCACCGGCACAGACTGATTCCGTATGTGCCGAATTCGGGCTTGAATGATTATGTTTATCACGCCTGTAAATTCTTAATGCATCTTTCATGTTGTATTTTTTATCTTTTGAAAATATCTGCACAACCCCTGTAGCTGCAATCATAATCCATGATGCAAGCCGTGCCGGAATAAAATTGACAACATCATCTGATTTTGCCGCAAATCTTCCAAAATACATATATTTGTCATTTTTATATCCAATCATTGAATCCATTGTATTAACCGCTTTGTACATAAATCCACCTGCTGCTCCGAAAAATACAATGTAAAATAATGGTGCTGCAATGCCGTCAGATGTATTTTCCGCAACTGTCTCAACCGCAGCCTTTGTTATTCCTGTCTCATCAAGTTTTTCTGTATCTCTTCCTACAATCATCGATACTGCATATCTGGCTTTTTCAATATTATTTTCTTTTAGTCTGTAATACACTTTCATGCTTTCATCTTTTAATGATTTTGCTGCAATAAGCTGATAACACATAACCGACTCAGCAATAAGTCCTGCTGTCACATTTATACGATAAAAAATATAAAGACCAGCCGTTGTCACTCCACCTGTTGCCAGCATCACAAGTACCCAGAGAAGCATACCTTTATAATATTTTTTCTGGTTGCTGTCTGTGTCCTTATAAAGCATTTTATCAAGTTTTCCGATAAGCCATCCTATCAGCCTTACCGGATGATAAATACAGTGCGGATCTCCTATAATCAGGTCAAGAATCCAGCCCGCAATAACCGGAATAATGTAATAAATTATTTTCATCAAACTTACACTCCAATATATATCCACTGCCATTTCTGCAGGAATAATCATAATAATCTCCGCCAAAGGCATTGCTCATAACTGACATTATTGTCCCCCCATGCACAACAAACGCAACAGTTTCAATTTTCTTATCTTCGCAATTCATCCTGTATACAAAATCCATACATTTATAAAAACCTTCAACACTCCGCTTCCTGAAACCATAAGGATTCTCACCACCCGGAAATGTATTGCTTCCTCCACTGTCAATCCATTGCTGATACAAAGGCTCGTCCGACAGCTCCATATAATTTTTCCCCTCAAAAATTCCAAAATCACATTCTTTTAGAAGTTCTTCTTTTAAAATATCCTTTTCCGGATAAATGATTTTTGCCGTCTGGACACATCTTTTCATCGTACTTGAAAACACAATGTCTGCCATTGGATACTTTCTACTTTTTATATTTTCATTTAATATTTGCTGCCCTTTGGGGCAAAGATTCTCATCTGTGATTCCAATATATCTTCTGCTGACATTTCCCTCGGTCATTCCGTGTCTGATTAATACTATTTTCATTTTATTCTCATCCCTACACCGCAGGTAATCCTCTCCATTTCATCAGATTTTTGTGCAAGCCTGCATAATACTCTTCCTACAAGTTCCCTGTAATCACGCATATTTTTATCAATCGGGACAATTCCACTCCCAACTTCATCACATATAATGCAGACTGATGGATTAACTTCATATATCCATTCCGCAAAATCGTCCATGCCATCGCCATTCTGAACGCATCTGTAAACATACTCATGAAAATGATTAATTATGTCTGCACTTTTCATATCTTCCTTTGTACATCTGTCTCCCTGCACAATTGTCGGTTTATTTTGAAATTTACCCGAAACATAGTCACATTTTCCTTGCCATGCCCCGCCTACATACAATTTCATAAGCAAAAATCTCCCTTCTAAACAAATGCAAGCACTATCATGCAGCACAATTCACTCATGCACAAAAACCAGCCCGCAAGGTCTCCTGTCACACCGCCAAATATTTTATATGACCATATCCTGTAATAAACAAGCACTGCAGCCTGCACAATAAGGCACAATGCAGCTGCAAAAGCATTAACATAAGTCATAATTGCAATACATATAATATAATTTAAAAGTATCATTATATTCACAACATTTCCGGACACAGACCGCACAACACTGTTAAGCATTCCGCCATTTCTTGCACTTTTAAAATTAACTGCTGCAAATGCACTTGATATTCTTGAAAGATAAAAAACACACCCCATAATAATAAATATATCCGTATTTTTATTTTCAAAAATATATGAAAATGCACCCGCTGCTGCAAGTACATATGTAACAAGCATAATAACAGCAAATGCTCCAATATGTGAATCTTTAAGAATCTCTAATTTTTTCTCACGGTCTCCATATGAATGGACAGCATCCATCGTATCCATATATCCATCAATATGAATTCCACCAGTTATAAGCAGCAAAAAAACACCAGAAACACACATCGATGTAATCGTTCCAATGCAAAACTTTCTTGCAAAAATAAGCCACCCTGAAAAAAGTGCACCAATAACCACTCCGACAAGCGGGAAAAACCCAAACGTATATTTCATATCCTTTTCTTCAATCCACACATGTGGCACCGGAATTCTCGAATACATTGAAAATGCTAATATTAACGACTTTATTACTGACATATAGTCTCCTGTTCTTTAATCACAAATTTTTACTTTATATTTAATGATTTCAAAAATATTATCACAATAAATTAATTTTACAGTACAAATACGATTTCTTCAACTGTGTTGTAAAAAGAATATTGACATATTAAACCATATATTATAATATAATTTCAACAATACTATACAACATATAATATTGTTGAAATTTTTATATGAAAGGAGTTTTGATATCTATGGTATTTCAGATTGGTTCTGCACTACTTGATGCCTGTGTTTTATCAGCTTTGGAAGAAGAACCACTGTACGGATATGCACTCACGCAGAAAGTAAAATCTGTTGTCGATATCTCAGAATCCACGCTGTACCCGGTTCTTAGAAGACTAACTAAAGACGGGCTTCTTTCAACCTACGACCAGCCATTCAACGGACGCAACCGACGGTATTATGTGCTGACTGATTACGGAAAATCGCAGCTTATTTTTTTGCGTAACGAATGGATTTCCTATAAAGAAAGACTCGATGGAATTCTTATAAACAAGGAGGCTAAAATCAAGGCATGCCCGCATGCCATGTCCTCGTCAATGGACTCGGATTTTGCTTCGCAAAACAAGGAGGCTAAAATCCTCTCCTCGTCAATGGACTCGGATTTTGCTTCGCAAAACAAGGAGGATTTGGGATGAACAAGGAAGAATATCTTACCAGACTGCAATATTGCATATCGCAGCTTCCACCTGTCGAAGCACAGAATACAATGCAATATTACAGGGAATATTTTGATGATGCAGGAGAAGAAAACTTTGCATCTGTTATGGCAGAGCTGGGAACACCCGAACAGCTGGCAGCCAAGATATGCAGCAGCTATGGAATTAATTATCAGCAGCCTGTCAATGAAAATAACACATCAAAAGCTGTCATTATAGCAATTATTGCTGTGCTTACATGCCCGATATGGTTCACAGCCGGAATTGTTATATTATCACTTGTTTTTTCGCTTTTCATGGTTATTTTGAGCCTTATATTTGCTGCAGGAGTTGTAGGAATATGCCTTATATTTGCAGGTCTGCTTGTTTTTGCAGCTGGCTTTCCTACGCTTTTTACACATGTTCCAACCGGGACAATGCTTATCGGAGCCGGACTTGTATTGTGTGCTGTGGGAATTTTATTTTCTTTGCTTCTTATATGGATGATACTCGGAACAAAGGATCTTATTTCATTTATAATCAAAAAAATCAAAAAATTTATTGAAAAAAGGAAAACACGTAAAGCTTATTCCGGAAAGGCAGGTATCCAATGAAAAAATTTACAAAAATCGCATGTATAACAGCAGGCATAATGTTTGCTATAGGTGCTATCCTTGCCACAGCCGGAATTGTGGCAGGTGCCAAAAGCGGCATATTTATCGACTGGACATCTCATGGAATCAGAATTGTGCCGCAAAACGATACCTATACTTATGAAGCATATGATATAACAGATATCAATGCAATAGATATCAATGTTTCAAACGCAGCTATCAAATTTGTGCCTTCAGAAAACGATAAATGGGGCATTGTTACAACATACAATTATTATAAAAATGCACCTGAAATAAATACATCAAATGGTAAAATCTCAGTAACGCAGGCATCTCATTCAGGCTGGGAAATGGTCGGCATCATTAATCTGTTATTCAAATCACTTGATAATTCAATAACTATTTATGTGCCTGCCGGTTCCCCACTTATCAGTTCAATTAAAATAAATACTGATAACAGTGCCATAAAGTCAGACTGTGCATTAAATACTGAAATTTTAAATATTGAAACAAGTAACGGTGCTATTAAATTAAATAATCTTTCCGTTTCAAAACAGACTCAGATAAAGACTTCAAATGGTCTTATCAGTCTTAATGGAAATTTCAGCGGAGATTCAAATCTAAAACCTCCAATGGAAAAATAGAAGTTGCCGGTCTTATAAAGGACTCATTCACAGCAAAAACTTCAAATGGTTCTGTTGACATAGATGTAAACCGTCCTGAATCAGAGTATTCAATATACGGAAAAACGAGCAACGGTTCTGTAAAGGTAAATGGTGAGAACCATTCAACCGATTACGCATCTTATTCATCAACTTCAAACACTATCAATGCCCAGACAAGCAATGGTGCCATAAACCTTGACTTTGCACGATAAAACTATTTATCGTGGCAGGCATCCGATTATCATGCGGACGCAGACTCAATTTTGTTGCCTGCATAAATATAAGTTCCTTTACATTCTATAAATGGAATATTAAATTTATTCTATTCTAAAAGAACCCCATTGGCTTACGCCTATGGGGTTCTTAAAAATCAACAACTCTTCAATTGTTTATAAATTAGTCTTCTGCTCTCTTAACAAGTGCTTCATACTTAGCCTTTGCATTTGCTTCTGCTTCACCAAAGAGCTTAGCTGCTCTTTCTGGATTCTGTTTCTTCAAGTTGATGTAACGGCTCTCACCCATGATGAATTCCTGATATTCCTTAGTAGGTGCCTTGCTATCAAGAGTAAATGGATTCTTTCCTTCAAGTGCTTTTCTAGGATCGAATCTGAACAGATGCCAGTAACCTGACTGTACTGCAAGTTTCTCTTCTTCCATAGCTTTAGACATACCCTTACGGATACCATGGTTGATACATGGAGCATAACCAATTACAAGTGATGGACCATTGTAGCTTTCAGCTTCCTGAATAGCCTTTACACACTGGTTCATATCAGCACCCATAGCAACCTGTGCTACATAGATGTATCCATAGCTCATAGCAATTGCTGCAAGGTCTTTCTTCTTAACATCCTTACCTGCTGCTGCGAACTGAGCGATTGCACCAAGGTTAGTAGACTTAGAAGCCTGTCCGCCTGTGTTAGAATAAACTTCTGTATCGAATACGAATACATTGACATCCTTGTTTGCTGCAAGAACATGATCAAGTCCGCCGTAACCGATATCATAAGCCCATCCGTCACCACCGAGTATCCACTGTGACTTCTTTGAAAGGAATTCTTTTTCTTTAAGAATTTCCTGAGCCTTATCGCATCCACAAGCTTCAAGTGCTGCAACGAGTTTATCTGTAGCCTTTGCATTAGCTTCGCCATCTTCATATGTAGCATAGTACTCATCGATAGCTGCCTTAACATCAGCATTATCTGTTGAAGCAAGGATTTCATCGAGCTTATTCTTTAATGCTGCTCTGTTAGCATCCTGAGCAAGTTTCATACCAAAACCAAACTCAGCATTATCTTCAAATAATGAGTTGCCCCAAGCAGGTCCCTTACCAGCCTTATTTACTGTATATGGAGTTGATGGAGATGAACCGGCCCAGATTGATGAACAACCTGTTGCATTGGCAATAAGCATTCTGTCACCACAAATCTGTGTAATGAGTTTAGCATAAGGTGTCTCACCACATCCTGCACAAGCACCTGAGAACTCAAGTAATGGCTGAACGAACTGTGAACCCTTAACTGTACCCTTCTTGAACTTCTCAAGAACTTCTGGCTTGTCTGAAACAGTAAGTCCATATTCAAAGAACTTCTGCTCATCCATCTGAGTTTCAAGTGAAGCCATCTTTAATACATCATTTCTGTTATTACCAGGACAAACATTTGTACATGAACCACAACCTGTACAGTCAAGTACAGATACAGTCATTGTAAAGTAGTATCCAGGCATACCAGTCATAGGTGTAACCTTCATGCCTGCAGGTGCATTGTTCTTTTCTTCCTCATTCATTACAACTGGTCTGATTACTGCATGAGGACATACATATGCACACTGGTTACACTGAAGACATCCTTCTGAATTCCAACATGGAACATCTACTGCAACACCACGCTTTTCATAAGCTGCTGTTCCCTGTGGAAATGTACCATCAATAACATTCTTAAATGTAGAAACCGGAAGTTTATCACCCATGGCAGGCATTGATTGGCTTCTGAATGTTATTTACGAAATCAAGAACTTCAGGTTTACCTGAAACTGCCTGTTCGCCAAGAACCTCGTCCTTGCAGTCTTTCCATTCTGCCGGAACTGGTACTTCAACAACTTCATTGGCACCTCTTTCAATTGCCTGATAGTTCATCTGAACAACATCATCACCCTTCTTAGCATATGAAGCAAGAGCTTTCTCTTTCATATACTGGATAGCTTCATCCTCAGGAATGATATTGGCAAGTTTGAAGAATGCTGACTGAAGTACAGTATTGATACGTCCGCCAAGACCAATTTCCTTACCAAGCTTAATACCATCAATGATATAGAACTTAACATTATGTTCAGCCATATATCTCTTAGCCTGTCCAGGAATATGATTTCCGACTTCTTCCGGAGACCATTCACAGTTAAGAAGGAATGTACCGCCATCCTTAACATCCTGAACCATGTCATATTTATTCATGTATGCAGGACAGTGACATGCAACAAAATCAGCCTTATCAATAAGGTATGTAGACTTAATAGGAGTCTTACCAAAACGAAGGTGAGATGTTGTAACACCACCTGACTTCTTTGAATCATAATCAAAATATGCCTGAGCATACATAGGAGTATGATCACCGATAATCTTAATAGAGTTCTTGTTAGCACCTACAGTACCATCAGCACCAAGACCCCAGAACTTACATGAAGTTGTTCCGGCAGGAGCTGTGTTAGCTGTCTCTGTACGAGGAAGTGATGTATTAGTAACATCATCTACGATACCAACTGTAAATCCAGCCTTATCCTCATTTGCAAAAATAGCAAAGATATCAGCAGGAGTTGTATTCTTAGAACCAAGACCATAACGACCATTAAGGACTTTAACGCTCTCGAATTCTGTTCCCTTTAATGCAGCAACCACATCAAGGTAAAGTGGCTCACCGATTGAACCAGGCTCCTTTGTTCTGTCAATTACGCTGATTGTCTTAACTGACTTAGGCATAACTGCAAGGAGATGCTTAGCTGAAAATGGTCTGTAAAGACGTACTTTAATAGCACCGACTTTTTCGCCCTTAGCAAGCATATAATCAATTGTCTCATCGATAGTTTCGCATACAGAACCCATAGCAATGATAACTTTTTCTGCATCTGGAGCACCAACATAGTTAAATGGCTTATAATCTGTGCCAATCTTAGCATTAACCATGTTCATGTACTTTTCAACCAAATCAGGTATTGCATCGTAATATGGATTACAAGCTTCTCTTACCTGGAAGAAAATATCAGGGTTCTGAGCTGAACCATGAAGAACAGGATGCTCTGGATTAAGTGCTCTCTTCTTAAATGCAGCAACTGCATCCATATCGCACATTTCCTTTAAGTCTTCATAATCCCATACTTCAACTTTCTGAATTTCATGAGATGTACGGAAGCCATCAAAGAAATGAAGGAATGGTACACGGCCTTCAATTGCAGCAAGATGAGCAACTGCTCCTAAGTCCATAACTTCCTGTACACTGTTGCTACATAACATAGCAAAACCAGTCTGACGACAGGCATAAATATCCTGATGATCACCGAAAATTGATAATGCGTGTGATGCTAATGCTCTTGCAGAAACATCAATAACACCAGGTAATAACTCGCCGGCAACCTTATACATGTTAGGAATCATAAGAAGAAGACCCTGTGATGCTGTATAAGTTGTTGTGAGTGCACCTGCAGCAAGTGAACCGTGGAAAGCACCTGAAGCACCGCCCTCTGATTCAAGTTCTACAAGTTTAACTGTGTTGCCAAAAATGTTTTTTCTTCCCTGTGTGGCCCACTGATCTGTATAATCAGCCATAGGTGAAGAAGGTGTAATAGGATAGATTGTAGCTACTTCTGTAAACGCATAAGATACGTGTGCAGCAGCTGTATTACCATCCATGGTTTTCATTTTTCTTGCCATAAATTTATACCTCACTTCGTATAAAGAATTTGGTGGAGTGCATACCACTCCGATATTTATTATTTTAGTATCAATTGACTAAAAAGTAAAGGCATTATTCCAAATTATCAATTAAAATACATAATTCAGTAATAATGCCTTGTTAAAATATTAGCAATTTATATAAAATTTAAAATTAATTCAGCAGCCATTTTGCCAAATCTGATAATTCAGACTCATTTTTTGCATTCAACCTTGTCTTAATTGTTACTTTTGTCTCACAAACATTCATATTTTTAAATGATGCAAGTGCATCAGTCATAAGTTTGCCTGCAACCGGTCCCCATGAACCATTTTCGATTACGGCTGCCTTTCTGTTCTGATAATTTTTCATTTTAAGATGATAAATGAAATCTTCCATGCAAGGCATCAGACCGCCATCATAAGTAACTCCTGCCAGTACAAGTTTATCAAACCTGAAGCTGTCTGCAACTGCTTTTGCACAATCATCTCTTGATAAATCGTATACAACAACCGGTTCATCAGATAATTTTTTCAAATCATCTCCAAGTTTTAATGCTGCTTTTCGTGTATTACCATGAAGTGTCGAATAAGCTATCACAGTGCCTTTTTCTTCAGGCTGGTATGATGACCATCTCATATATTTATCAATGTAAAAATCAAAATCCTTGTCAATCACAGGTCCGTGAAGAGGTGCTATCACACTTATATCAAGTGCAGATGCTTTCTTTAAAAGCCCCTGGACTGAAGGACCATACTTTCCAACGATATTAATAAAATATCTTCTTGCTTCATCCGCCCAGCTCTGTGGCATATTTTCAAGTTCTGATGTTTTAAGCCTGTCTCCCAATGCACCAAATGTTCCAAAACCATCTGCCGAAAAAAGCACTTTTTCTGTACTTTCATATTCCACCATAACTTCAGGCCAGTGAACCATTGGAGCCATCACAAATGTAAGAACATGCTTTCCAAGTGCAAGTGTTGTTCCTTCTGCCGCAACAAATCTTTTATCTTCCGGTACATCAATGTCAATAAACTGCGGAAGCATTGCAAATGTTTTTGCATTCGCAACGACAATTGTATCCGGGTATTTTTTTAAGAATCGCTCAATATTTCCTGAATGATCAGGTTCAAGATGTGACACTACAAGATAATCCGGTGCCTTTCCCTCAAATGCTTCTTCAAGATTATCAAACCACTGGTCTGTCGCTCTTTCATCCACTGTATCCATAACAGCAATTTTACTGTCTTTAATTACATATGAGTTATAAGTAACACCATTGCTTACAGGATACTGATTTTCAAATAAATCTATTGTTCTATCATCTGCTCCAACATATAAAATACTGTCGGAAATACGTTTTAATGCCATATTGGATTTAACCTCCTTATTTTTTGTTTATTCTATCACACATTTTTATAATAGTTCAAGAACAAATGAACCAATATCATCTTTACATCATTAAACATTAAACTGAAGCCGGTCTTTGTGTATTATGGGTTATATATTCTATATTGCCGGAGTAACGCAATATAGCAGCTAATTAATCGTCCGCACCCTGTAATGCATCATATCCTGATTCACCGGTACGTACCTTGACAACATCTTCGACATCATATACGAATATCTTGCCATCACCAATATGTCCTGTATAAAGTGCCTGTCTGGCTGCATTAATAACATCCATCGTAGGAACTTTTGATATAACCATCTCAACCTGAATCTTAGGGAGAAGCTGCATTTCAACAGGAACACCACGATAATATTCAGGAGCACCTTTCTGTGTACCACATCCAAGAACCTGTGTAACTGTCATACCTGTTACACCGATTTCGTTCATTGCTTTCTTTAACTTCTCGAATCTTTCCTGCTTCATAAGTATCTCAACTTTTGTAATCTTCTTTCCGTCAGGAACATCAAGAGATTTAACTACTGCCGGAACTGAATCTTCCATCTTCTCAGAACCAATTACATCATAATCGCTGTCAGATGTAAGCTCAGATGTAGAAATTTCAAAACCTGCATATGCACTAGCAAGACCATGCTCAGCCTGGTCAAGACCTGCAATTTCAATTTCAGGTGCAACCCTTAAACCAACTGTGTGCTTTAATATTGTAAATGTAATAGTCATCATTACACCAACCCATGCAAGAACGCAGATAATACCAAGTGCCTGAATTCCAAGCTGTGTGAATCCACCGCCATAAAAAAGTCCTTTTCCTACACCATTCTGGCCTGTTGAGAAAAGTCCTACACAAAGTGTACCTAAAAAGCCATTAACACCATGAACACCTACAGCACCTACCGGGTCATCAATCTTTAATACTTTATCAATAAATTCAATGCCAACAACAACTGCAATACCAGCAATTATACCTTCAATTGCTGCACCATACATATCGATACAGTCTGTACTTGCTGTTACCATAACAAGTCCTGCAAGTGTACCGTTAAGTGACATAGAAACATCAGGTTTCTTATATTTAATCCATGTAAACATCATAGCAACGATTGTAGCAACTGCTGCACAAAGGTTTGTTGTTGAGAAAACCGAACCTGCAAGAGCACCCATTGTAATCTCTCCTACACCACCTGCTAGTTCCTTCCATTGCAACTGTCGAACCACCATTAAAACCAAACCAGCAGAACCAGAGAATAAATACACCAAGTGCTGCCATTGGTAAGGTTATGACCCGGAATAGCTCTTGGCTTTCCGTTCTTATCATATTTACCGATACGAGGTCCGAGAACAATCGCACCGACAAGTGCTGCACATCCGCCTACCATATGTACTGCACATGAACCGGCAAAATCATGGAAGCCCATATCAGCTAACCAGCCGCCGCCCCATATCCAGTGACCTGATACAGGATAAACAATAAGTGAAATTATTGCACTGTAAATGCAGTAAGCCCTAAAATCTGTTCTCTCAGCCATAGCACCTGAAACAATAGTTGCTGCTGTTGCACAGAATACTGTCTGGAAAATAAAGAATGCGTAAAAAGGAACGCCGTCAGGAGTTACTGCTGAATAATCTCCTCTTGTAAATAAATCAATTCCGCCAACCAGTGAACCTGTACCAAACATAATACCAAATCCGACAAACCAGTAGATTGGTGTTCCTATACAAAAGTCCATAAGGTTCTTCATAATAATGTTACCTGCATTTTTTGCTCTTGTAAGACCAGATTCCAATATTGCGAAACCAGCCTGCATAAAAAATACTAACGCAGCCGCTATAAGCACCCACGCGGTATTAACCGGTGAAAATTCCATAATTTTTTCCTCCCTTAAATTCATATTCTTATTCTGCCTTTAAAGAGTGGATCCTGTTCTCCCGCGAGGCTTATCAAACGAAAAGAAAAAAGGCGTGTAACCACATCTGATTGGTTACACGCCTTTGTGTATCGCTTCGTTTAATTTAACTTTATTATACATATGTAATTTTTTATTTATTGAAAAAATCGGACATGTTTATTGACTTTTTTTATTTTTTGTTTATTATTATTTAATAAAGCATAGTAAATACCTCTTTTAACAAGGAATTATAAAGGATTATAGAGCACATGACATTCACGCAAAACAGGCTTATTCAGCCATTTATCGAGTTGGATTTTGGCAGCTGTAAAATACCTGAACAGCTTTGCCCTTCATACATGAAAATTTATGATGACATGAACTTTTCAACAAACCCAGAAAATCATACATATATAAAAAAATAATACCATCATCATATACTGTTTTCATAATTTTATATAATAAAAAAGGCAGCTATAATCTTTCAATCATAGACAGATGCCGGAACATAACCGAAATACCTGCTGATACGGTTGAAGATATCAGCGGATGTTTTATATCTGTTATGGATGATAATGCTTTTTATATACCATCTTATAGTGATTCACAGCCTGACGATTTCGTGCAGAAACTTCTGACAACCGGAAATTATGATAAACGGGTTGAACATTTTAACTCTTTTCTTAGAAACTGTTTCCAGATTACACATTGTCCTGTTGAAATTGAAAATATGCGTTCAATGATAATCCATTCAAAAGGCGACATTTCAGTCTCACTGCTTGCAGAACAGACAGGATTTTCATGCCGCCATATCAACAGAATATTTACATCTTATTACGGATTCGGACCGAAAGATTATTGCAGATATGTGCGTTTTCAATACGCACTTGATGAAATCTTTAAAAATCCTTTCCGCCAGAATTCTGAATTTATACAGAACAGTTCTTATTCAGACCAGGCACATTTCCAGCGTGAATTCAAACAATTCACAGGAATTACACCTAAGCAGTTTATTAACAGTTTTACAACATAAAATCAGCCATAACAGTATTACTTATGTCAATTCCATGCGGTGTAAGGCAATACCATGATTCACCGCTGTCATCCCTGTACTTGCAAAGAAGATTATTTTTAATATTTTCTTCCAAAGGTTCTGCATATACATCATTAATATTTTTATTGAACAATTTAAGAAATCTCCGGCTGCTCACACCTTTCATCATACGCAGCCCCAGAAACATAAACTCTTCCATACAGTCATTTACTGTAAGAATTTCCGTGTCCTCATACAAATCCGACTTTCCCGCATTTCCGATATATTTATTCATATCTGAAATATTTTTCATGCGGACATTTTCAAAAAGCGATGATGCACCAAGCCCGAATCCAAGATAATCTTTTCTTTCCCAGTATCCGACATTGTGCCTGCATTCAAATCCTTTTTTTGAATAATTCGATATCTCATATCTGTCAAATCCGGCTTTTTTAAGAATTCTGTCAGTTTCATAGTACATTTCCCGTTCATCGTCCTCCGACGGAAGCGGCAGGAACTTTTCGGGATGCTCATAAACCGGCGTCCCCTCCTCAACAATAAGGCTGTATGCCGATATATGCTCAGGTTTATATTCAATAATTTTTTTAAGGCCGTTCACATAATCCGTAACGCTCTGTCCCGGAAGTGCCGACATTACATCAATGTTAATATTTTTAAAGCCTGCATTTCTTGCCGCAGAAAATCCCTCTTCAAATTCTTTAAATGTATGAATTCTTCCTATCTGTTTTAAGAGGTCATCCTGAACCGACTGCAGTCCGATACTGCATCTGTTAAATCCGCTTTCAGCATAAACACGCATTTTTTCGTCATCTATAGTCCCCGATTACAGGGAATTTCATTGAAATTTCAGGATTTTCGTCAAATACAAATTCACTTTTTAATGTTTTAAGTATCCCCGCAATAAGCTGTGGACTTACATAAGACGGTGTTCCGCCCCCAAAAAATACTGTATCTACAATATAATCCTGCCTAAAAATTCACCATTCCTTGAAACGTGCCATCTTTAGTACTACCAGATTCAAGTGATGACATATACTTTTCCTGCACTTCTTTTGTCGCCGGGAATGATAAAAAATCACAATATGCACATTTTTTAACACAAAAGGGGATATGTATATATATCCCCAGTCTCTGCCTATTCTTCATCTAATTTTAATACGCTCATGAACGCCTTCTGAGGAATCTCAACATTTCCTATCTGACGCATACGCTTCTTTCCTTCCTTCTGTTTTTCAAGAAGTTTCTTTTTACGCGAAATATCACCGCCATAACATTTTGCAAGAACATCTTTTCTTAATGCCTTTACTGTCTCTCTGGCAATTACCCTGCTTCCGATTGCTGCCTGAATAGGAATCTCAAACTGCTGTCTGGGAATCTCTCCTTTGAGTTTTTCACACATCTTACGGCCACGTTCCTCGGCACTTCCCGCAAATACAATAAATGAAAGTGCATCGACTTCTTCTTTGTTAATAAGAATATCAAGTTTGCAAAGATTAGATTTTTCATAACCTTTCATCTCATAGTCAAATGAAGCATATCCTCTCGAACGTGATTTTAAAGCATCAAAGAAATCATAAATTATCTCATTAAGCGGAAGGTCATATTTTAACAACGCTCTTGTCTGTTCAATATATTCCATTCCATTATACACGCCTCGCCTTTCCTGACAAAGCTTCATGATAGAACCGACAAATTCAGTAGTAACCATAATCTCTGCACTTACCATAGGTTCTTCCATATAGTCAATCTCTGACGGGTCAGGCATGTTTGACGGATTTGTAAGGTCAATAACTTCACCATTAGTCTTATGAACTTTGTAAATAACGCCCGGTGCCGTTGTTACAAGGTCAAGATTGTATTCTCTTTCAAGTCTCTCCTGAATAATTTCAAGATGAAGAAGTCCTAAGAACCCACATCTGAAACCGAATCCAAGAGCTATTGACGTCTCAGGTTCAAACTGAAGCGATGCATCATTTAACTGTAATTTTTCAAGTGCATCTCTCAAATCCTGATACTTTGCACCATCAGCCGGATAAAGTCCACAATAAACCATAGGATTAACTTTCTTGTAACCTGGAAGTGGTTCGCTGCATGGTCTTTCATCATCTGTTATAGTATCACCAACGCGTGTATCAGATACATTTTTAATGCTTGCTGTTATATATCCAACCATTCCGGCTGAAAGTTCATCACAAGGTATAAACTGTCCTGCACCGAAATATCCAACTTCAACGACTTCCTCTACAGCACCTGTTGCCATCATTCTTATCTTTGTACCTTTTTTAACAGTACCCTCTTTTATACGGCAGAATACAATAACGCCTTTGTAAGCATCATAAATCGAGTCAAATATAAGTGCTGCAAGCGGAGCTTTCGCATCACCTTTTGGTGCCGGAATTTTCTTTACAATCTGTTCAAGAACGGCTTCAATGTTGATACCATTCTTTGCTGAAATCTGTGGTGCATCCTGTGCTTCAATTCCTATAACATCCTCAATTTCATCAATTACACGCTGTGGTTCTGCACTCGGAAGGTCAATTTTATTAATAACAGGAAATACATCAAGGTCATGGTCAAGTGCAAGATATACATTTGCAAGTGTCTGTGCTTCTATTCCCTGTGCGGCATCTACAACGAGTATAGCACCGTCACACGCTGCAAGTGCTCTTGAAACTTCATAATTAAAATCAACATGGCCCGGAGTATCAATAAGATTAAAAATATACTCCTGTCCATCCTCTGCTTTATATACAGTTCTTACAGTCTGGGCCTTGATTGTAATTCCTCTTTCTCTTTCAAGATCCATATTATCAAGCACCTGTTCCTGCATTTCCCTGCTTGTAAGGAGACCTGTCTTTTCAATTATTCTGTCAGCAAGTGTTGATTTGCCATGATCAATATGTGCTATTATACAAAAATTTCTGATATTTTCCTGATTCAAAGTTATCCTCCATTCTTACATGCTAGTGTGCTTTTCCGTTAAGATATTCCACTATGCCGTCTGCTATTGCCGTTGCCGTAGTATCAAGCTTATCTGTCACAAGCTTTACATCTGTGCTGTCAGTTATAAAACCAAGCTGAAGTACCATGCTTGCACATGAGCTATGTGAATTAATATAATAATTTTCCTGATTGTCAGCAACAGTTCCGTACTTGACACCTCTGTCATTAAATCCTGCCTCTGACTTTAACTGTTTTAATACATCCTCTGCAAGTTTTTGCGAATCTGCCGGTTTTTTAGTATGAACCCAGCACTC
>SCPN01001157.1_pt1 | contig 18336 bp, 15 predicted proteins | sample 6106831 | NCBI WGS metagenome assembly SCPN01 (sample SAMN10720447, study PRJNA508395) | human gut metagenome | isolation source: Participant 1, 0 month
CTTCAGCAGCATTTCCTCTTTCCGCGTCTTTCAGTACCATCGCCCTCTTAGCCAGTCCATACAGGTTCTTTCCGGCCAGGGGAAGCAGCAGCATTCCTGCCATATACACCAGGATTTTAAGGAACGCAGGCCCATTATCCAGAAATGTCAGCTTTGGGAGCAGTGTGTCCAGAATCAGCGTATGATAGAGGAAAATATAAAGGGTATATTTCCCCAGGTACTGCAGCGCCTGCAGTATCTTATCCACCACCCGGTTTTGGAGCATTGCCAGGAAGGTGCATACGGAAAACAGGAAGAAAATTACCGCCAGTGAATATAATATCAGAGTAATTCCCGGAGGATTCACGCGCAGCAGCCAGCCAAACATGGATTCATCCCAGGCCAGCCGGTCATGCAGGAGAAATGCCATCGCTCCAGCAAGAAGCACGACGGACGCTGCTGAGGCAATTCCCGCCTTCTTTTTGCCGGACAGCGTAATATGCATATCGGCCGCAACCATCCCTGCCGCAAAGACGAACAGATACGTCCCTCCCAGCAGATATTTACCTCCGCCATAGGTCTCCAGGGCAAAGGTATGCTTCATGCAGAACATGGATGCAAACCATGCCAGTACCAGGAAAATCCCCCGAAACAAAAAGGCCGCCTTACCTCTCCTGCAGTTCATCACCAGCAAATAAAGCACCGGCGCCGCCGCAATCAGCTGTATATAAATAAGCACATAATAAAACTGCCCTTCCAGGTTGAAGTTCACCGCCCACAGCACAAAGGCTCCCAGATTCAGCTGGAACCCGGTGCGCACATACTGATAAACAGCCACTGCCGCCAGATAGGGAACGAGGATTCTTCCAATCCGCCTTACCACCCATCTGCCGGGCGATTCCTCCGGCTTCCTGTTCTGCAGGGAATAATAGGCGGTCATCCCCGCAAGGAAAAGAAATACGGTTACAGAGTAAAAGAAAATATACTGTACCGCCTCATCCTCATACAGAATCCCCTTTACGTGATCAATTACCACCGCCAGAATTGCAAAGAACTTGGCACAGTTGATCCATCCAATCTGCTGTTTTTTTCCCAAACCCATTAAAATAAAATCTCTCCTTTTTTTCAAAAACAATGCCTGCGATTTCTTTTCACACAGGCCTCAGGGTCTCTTTCCCAGACCGGGAAGCCGTTTAAAAGCTTAAGCAATGCCGCAAAAACCAGCACAGCTGCCAGCATGTTCTTCTCTTTATTTCACGATCTCCTAATTATGTCCAGTATACCATCCTCCTTTCCTTACGGTCAATCCTTTTATCAAAAATTATTTTTGACTTTTCCGTGTAACCAGCCGGCGGTTACCGTTCACAACGCATTATGGCTGTAATTGGCAACACAAAAACAGGTGCGTAAAACCATGCGCCTGCATGCTCTTACACACCTGTTTTCCACGGGCCTTCGCTTCCGGCAGCTTAACGAATCCCGCCGCCGTATGCTGTTTCATTCCGTCTGATAAATTTTATAATACTGTCTTTTCCAGGACCGGGGGTCAGCCTTCAACGATCAAATATCTTCCGTCACCCACTTCAAATACTTCATCCGCTTCCAGAATTTCGTCCAAATCAGCACCGTCCATGTCAATGCCTTCTTCTTCAAAATATTCCTTTACTTCTTCTGCAGATTCAACTACAACCGCCATACACTCTTCCAGAAAAGCTTCTGCTTCTTCCAGATTGGAAGCAACATCTTCTTCAGGAAAGAGCTGGCTCTGCTTCTTCAGAAAACACATTAAAACCGCGTCATCAAACTCGTGCATCTTCTTCCCTCCTTCCTCTTTGTTTCTTCTGCGTAACCGTTCAGTTCCTTCACAGTTACTCTTCTACATAAAATATACAGTCTATGCGGCCTTTGTGCAAGACTTTTTTCAAATCCCGGCGCTTCTCTTTTCATCTTCTGAGCCGGAAGGGCCGCATTTTTCTGAAATAACCTTCCACACGCCCTTCTCCAGATAAGAGGGACAGATAAAACGGGCGGCTTCCTTTACCTCAGGCCTGGCATTTTCCACCGCATAGCTGAAGCCCGCGGCTTTCATCAGGCCAATGTCATTGGTATTGTCCCCAAAGGCCATGGTTTCCTCCCTGGACACGCCGAAATAGTCCTGCAGTATCCTCAGCGCATTTCCTTTATCCACAGAGGCGTCCATGAAATCCACCCATTCCTCGCCGGCAACGCAGGTCTGCACCTTTTCACCCCATTGAGGGATCAATACCTCTTCTCCCAGCTGCCGTATGCTTCCTCTGTGATATACCGCAACCTTCAGGATAACCGCCTCCTGGGCCAGCACATCCTCTACCTGCCGGAAGGTATTGTGGTAGCCGTATTTCATCATATCGAGAAATGTGCGGTTCTTCGTTTCCAGGAGACTGCCGTGGGGCGTTGATACCACAAATTCATATTCATTCCCCAGGCCGCGCAGCTGATGGATAATCTGCTCTGCATATTCCCTGTCCATGCTCGTCAGGGATATGTCCTCCCCCTTATAATGGATATGCGCCCCATTCTCCGCAATATAGCATATTTTATCAGCTACCTCCCTGAAAACATTCTGAATGCTGCACAGCTGCCTGCCGCTGGCGCCGCAGAAAATGACGCCCCGTTCCGCCAGGCTTTTGATTTCCTCCACAATTTCCGGATACAGATTCGGTGTGGAATCCGGTATCAGCGTACCGTCTATGTCAGATGCGATCAGTTTTATCATAACACTCCTATCCGCGCGCATCGGCGCATACGGTATTTTCCGCGGCGTATGCCCTGCTGTCTGTCTATAAAAATTCCAGCAGTTCAGCGGGTTTTTCAATAATCACGTCCGCGTGGTTATCCTCCAGCTCCTTCCGGTCGCGGAAGCCCCACAGAACGCCAACCGTAAAAAGCCCTGCGTTCTTTCCGGTGCGCATATCCACACTGGTATCCCCCACATAAAGGAAATCCTCCGGGGCAAGTCCCAGGTATTCTTCTATTTTAAAGACCCCGGCGGGATCCGGCTTTTTGGGGATGCCCGCCTTCTGCCCCTGGATGCAGTCGAAATAATCCTTGCCGAACAGGGTTTCCACCACGCTGACGCTGTTTTCATGGGGCTTGTTGGATAGAACCGCGATACGGATTCCTTTTTTCTTCAGTTCCTCCAGCAGAGGGATGATTCCATCATAGGGCCGGACCTGATACATGCAGTCTTTGGCAAACAGTCTGCAGTATTCCTCATAAACCTCATCATAATGGGTCAGCTCAGCGTCTCCCGCCTTTGTCAGCGCCCTGCGCACCAGCACGGCGGAGCCGTCTCCACAAAATATTTATAATCCTCCTGTGTAAAGGGAGGGCAGACCGAACTTTAAGCGCCGGTTCCCGCAGTAGGTCAGGGATTCTATGGTATTGGCAAGCGTGCCGTCCAAATCAAATATCAGCTTTTTTCATGCAGGTTCTCCTTTTCTTGCAAAACAGACTGGCAGAAGCGCCGGCAGGTCACATAAACGGCTGGTTTTGCCGCTTCGTAAAAATGTCAGCCGATCAGCTGTCTTTTTTTCAGTTCCTGGTAGACCCTGCCCACCGGCAGGCCCACCACGTTATTGTAATCCCCGCATATCCCCTGTATAAAAGCGGCGAAACCGCCCTGTATCCCGTAAGCGCCGGCCTTGTCCATAGGCTCTCCCGTCTCCACGTAACACCGGATTTCCTCTTCTGTCATAGGATAAACCCGCACGTCTGTGCATTCATAAAAGCCGGCGGATTCCGTCCTCCCCTTTTCTTTCCACACAAAGGCAACTCCGGTATAGACCTGGTGCGTGCCGCCCTGCAGCTTACCCAGCATCTCCTCTGCCCGTTCCCTGGTGCCGGGCTTTCCCAGGATCTGCCCTCCGCAGGCCACAATGGTATCCGCGCCTATTACGACGGTTCCTTCCTCTGTGACGTTTCTTTCATAGACTTCCATTGCCTTATGATAAGAAAGCTCCTGAACGACCTCCTCCGGAAGCTCTTTGTCCGTAACCTCTTCCCATTCGCTGGGACAGACCTCAAACGGCAGACCTATCTGCGTCAGCAGCTCCTGCCGCCTGGGGGATGCGGAAGCCAGTATTATCCTGCTTTTCATCTTTTTTACTCCTGTTTTTTAACCTCTGTTTTTACTTCTGCTTTTATTTCTGTTTTTACTTCTTTTTTTATTCGCTGCCTTTCCTTCGCTGTCCGGCGCTTCCCGGTTATTCCTCTTCCTCACTTACATGCTTTTCCGGGATGAACACCCGGTCATCATGAGGCGTCTCCTGGGCTTTTGCCGCTTCCATCGCTTCAACGCAGAAGGCAACCTGGGAATTAAAAGTTTCCTTTCCTCTTCTGTCCACCTTTTCATAGCTGCCGTCCGGCTGCAGCAGGTGGGCCTTCACCGTATCCCGCAGCTGCACGTCAAGAATGTGAAGCACCTTTTCCTTCAGCTTCGGATCCTCCACAGGGAACAGGATTTCCACACGGCGTTCCAGGTTCCTGGGCATCCAGTCCGCACTGCCGCAGTAAACCTCGCTCTTGCCCGCATTTTCAAAATAGAAAATACGGCTGTGCTCCAGGAAGGTGCCCACGATAGAACGGACGGATATATTCTCGCTGACGCCGGGTATGCCCACCTTCAGTGAACAGATGCCCCGCACGATAAGCTCTATTTTTACGCCCGCTGCGGAGGCTTCATACAGAGCAGCTATGATATCCTGATCGCAGAGGGAGTTCATTTTGGCAATGATATGGCCCGTTTCCCCGGCCCGCACATTTTTCACTTCCCGTCCGATAAGGTAAAGGAACTTATCCTTCAGCCACAGCGGTGCAAGGGAAAGCTTATTCCAGGAAAGAGGCTCGGAATAACCGGAAAGCATGTTGAATACCGCCGTGGCATCCTCACCGATGGCTTCGGAACAGGTCATCATGCCGATGTCCGTATATAGCTTTGCCGTGGCATCGTTATAGTTTCCGGTTCCCAGATGGACATAACGGCGGATGCCGTCTTCCTCACGGCGCACCACAAGCGTGATTTTGCTGTGGGTTTTCAGGCCCACCAGGCCGTAAATTACGTGACACCCCGCCTTTTCCAGCTTTCTCGCCCATACGATATTGTTTTCCTCGTCAAAACGCGCCTTCAGCTCCACAAGCACGGAAACCTGCTTTCCGTTTTCCGCCGCCTGGGCCAGCGCCGCAATAATGGGCGAATTGCCGCTGACGCGGTACAGTGTCTGCTTGATGGCCAGCACCTCCGGATCCCTGGCGGCTTCCCGGATGAACTGCACCACAGGGGCAAAGGTCTGGAAGGGATGGTGCAGCAGAATGTCTCCCTGCCTGATTTTATCAAAAACAGATCCCTCTTCCATAAATTCCGGCACCGGCTGGGGCACATACTTTTCTTCCTTCAGATGCTCAAAGCCCTCCAGGCCGTACATTTTCATAAGGAAGGTAAGATCCAGGGGGCCGTCGATATGGTAAATATCCTCTTCCTCAATGGAAAGCTCATCCTTGATGATGCGCAGCAGACGTTTATCCATGCCGGCTTCCACCTCCAGCCGGATTGCCTGCCCCCACTGCCTCTTTTTCAGCTGTTTTTCGATTTCCTTCAGCAGATCCTCCGCCTCGTCCTCATCAATGGTCAGATCCGCATTTCTCATGATACGGAAAGGATGGGAGCACACCACGTCATAGTTGAGAAAAAGCCTGGAAATATTCCGCTCAATCACCTCTTCCAGAAGGATGACCGCCTTGCCGCCGTTGTCCCCGGCCGGAATGGGCACAATACGCGCCAGCACGCTGGGCACCTGGACCGTGGCAAATTCCAGCTCCCCCTTTTCTTTCCGTTTGGAAAGCAGCGCCCCGATATTTAAGGATTTATTCCTGATGAGGGGGAAGGGCCTGGAGGAGTCCACCGCCATGGGGGTCAGCACGGGATATACATTTTCATCAAAATAGGCATCCACATATTCGGCCTGATCCTTGCTCAGCTGCTCATGCTTTTCTACAACCGTAAGCCCGTTTGCCTTCAGCAGCGGCAGCAGGGAACGGTTGTATGTAGAATACTGCTGGGCCACCAGCTCGTGGGTCACCACGTTCAGCTTATCCAGCTGCTGGGCGGCGGTAAGCCCCGCAATATCCTTTTTGGTATATTTCGCATTTACCATGTCCTTCAGCGATGCCACGCGCACCATGAAAAACTCATCCAGGTTGGATGCGGTGATGCTTAAGAATTTCAGTCTTTCAAACAGCGGGATCTGTTTGTCTCTCGCTTCCGACAGCACTCTTTTATTAAACAGAATCCAGCTCAGTTCCCGGTTGGTATAAAGCTCAGGGTCCAGATAATCTTTTTTCTCCGCCATAATTTTTCTCCATTTATATGAATTCTTTGTAACTGCTTCTTCCCTTCACGGTTACAATTTTTTCTGCTTAATGACTGGATGTAAACTGAAAACCTCTTCGAAAAATGACGCTTTGGCCTCAAACAGCCCTCTTTCCAGGGTGATATCCTCCGCGGTGTTCACCGTGATGATCAGCTGATCCTCCTTCAGGGTCGTCCTGAAATCCCGGAACTTCTGCTTGTGGCTGCGATCCAGGCCGTTTGCCACCCGCAGGATGGCCGTCAGCTTGGCAATGGTCAGATAGGACTGGGTGTCCAGCGTTGTGGTGGTCCCCAGCTCTTCATAATAGTCAAAATCCTGATGGTTATATTTAACCACGTTGGCGACAATTTCACGTTCCCTGTGGGAAAGGCCGATGATCTCCGTGGCCATGACGATACTGTAGGAACATTCCCCCAGGTTCACCATGCTGATATATTTCCCGCAGTCATGGAGCAGGGCGGCAATGCGCAGCAATAGCCTCTCCCTCTTTCCCAGGCCATGCACCTTTTTCATGCTGTCAAAAATCGTGACGCAGATATGCTCCAGGGTTTCGCCGCGGCGCCTGCTTCCCATGAAGCGCTTGCTGATATTCCTGGCACAGGCTACGATATCCTGTTCAAAATCATGCTTCGGCCCGATGATTTTATTTTTTTCCGCATATTCATAGGCAATGCCATCGCAGAGCGTCACGCCGGGCGCCCACAGCAGCTTGGCTTCCATGAGCTTCGCCACGTTGTAAATCAGTACGGCGGAAATAAATATCAGCGGAAGGCTTTCCACAGAAACGCCGAAGTGGGCCGCCACTTCTTCCTTAGTATGGCTGCGCAGGGCTTCCATAAAAACGCCGTAGCTTGCGCTGTCCACATATCCCGGCGTCTGGGAGCCGGTGAGCCTTTTCTGAATCAGCGTTGACACATAATCATCCACAATGATAATATTTTCAACGATTCTGTCCTTCAGATACAGCTTTTTGAAAACGGAGAGCTGGCTGTCGATCATTTCCTCCAGCAGTCCTTCGTATTTGGCGGGCCTGGCGTTCAGCTTGTTTAGCAGCTCCTGGAGGCGCAGCACGCCCAGGCGCAGGTTCTGGGTGGCTACCAGCGTATCCTTGTCAAACAGGGAAACCTGGATGCTGCCGCCGCCGATATCCACGATCGCCGTCCCTTTTTCAATAATTTTGTTAAAATCCTGGCCCTTCAGCGCAATGGATTTGTAATCCAGGAAACGCTGCTCGGAATTGCTGAGCACATCAATATGGATTCCCGTGCGCTGCTGGATCTGATCCAGCACGATCATGGTATTTTCCGTTTCCCGTATGGCGCTGGTGCCGTAGGCCCTGTAGTCCTCCACCTTGTAGCTGCGCATGATTTCTTCGAATTCACGGAGGACACGGCATAGTTCATCTACCTTTTCATAGCTGATTTTTCCGGTGGCGAAGGTATCGTTTCCCAGATCGATCCGATGGCGGATATGGTCGATTTCCTTCATGCTTGTTTTCGCCGAAAATTCAAATATCTTCATGGAAAGCTCATAAGATCCCACGTCTATGGCGGCAAAAGTCTTCACCCTGCATCCCTTCCTTTCTTCCCCTGTTTTCGCTCCTACATACGGCCCAGCAGATAATCGATAAACTGCTGCGCCGTCCTGCCGGAAAGTCCGCCGTGGTACAGCTCCCACTTATTGGCTTCTGCCAGCAGTTCCTCCTCCGGCATGGTTACCCCGTAACGGAGCGCCAGCGTTTTTACGATATTCTGGAACTGGGCTTTATCCGGCGCGCCGAAATAAATGGTCACGCCGAAGCGGGATACCAGAGACAGCTTTTCCTGTACGGTGTCGTTGTTGTGCAGATCGTCATCCAGCTCCCTCTTGTCACTGAATTTTTCCCTGACCAGATGCCTTCTGTTGGAGGTGGCATAAATCAGGACGTTGGCCGGCTTCTTCTCCAGCCCGCCTTCGATAACCGCCTTCAGGTACTTATATTCGATTTCAAAATCCTCAAAGCTCAGGTCATCCATATAGATGATAAACTTATAATTCCTGTTCTTAATCTGGCCGATCACATCATTCAAATCCTGGAACTGGTGTTTATATACCTCAATGATGCGCAGCCCCTGTGAATAATATGCATTGGCAATGGCTTTGATGCTGGAGGATTTTCCGGTTCCCGCATCGCCGTACAGCAGGCAGTTGTTTGCCTTCTTTCCTAATACAAAGGCTTCCGTATTATCAATGAGCTTTTTCTTGGCAGTTTCATAGCCCACCAGATCGGAAAGCTTCACGTGGGCGATGTTCAGGATCGGTTCGATTACCGTTTCCCCTTCCTTATGGGCGATGCGGAAGGCCTTGTGCAGGCCGAATTTGCCGACGCCGTATTCCTTATAAAATTCCGTCAGGGTCGCCTTCATCTCCTCCGGCGTCCCATCCTCCCTGAAACGCACGGCCAGCGTACAGATGCGGTCACGGATACGGGTATTGTACACCTTGCTCTCCTGCATATTCCCTTCATAGGAAAGAGCCATGGAAAAAGCAGGCGCTTCCAGCTTATCCATCATATCCGTAAAGTCATAATCAAAAAATTCTTTAAAAATAGCAATGTCATGCAGCACCGCCTCATTGATGGTGCCCTCCACAGCTCCCCTGATTTCACAGGCGCGGCTGTAGCTGTTTTCATTATTCACAAGCAGGTTCGTCAGATAGCAGTGCCACAGATTGCCTGAAAAGCCATGGCTTCCGGCCATTTCCAGCAGCCCGTGCATACACTCGTACAGCAGGGAGCTTTCCTTCTGGATGCCCTCCTCACCGGTACCGTAATGCTCCATCAGCCAGACCATGTCCGCAAGCAGCGCTCCGTCCTCTCCAAAATCCTTATATACAATCAGCTCTTTTTCTCTCATTGTGCCTGTCCTTCCCATCCTCTTTATAATCAAAAAACATCACTTTTAAGGCTCTGCCATCAGTAATTCCCCAAAATCCGCATGTTCTGCGCTTCATCCCGCAGCCCGCGCAGCGCATTCTTCACCGCGCTGTCAGCCAGGTTGCCATCAAAGTCAACGAAAACCGGTATTCCCAGTTGCGTCCTTCAATGGGGCGGCTTTCTATTTTGGTCATGTTCAGATTGTTGTAGATAAAATGGGACAGCATGTGATAAAGGGAACCGCTTTCATGGGCGATTTCGAAGCAGATGCTCACCTTTTTTGCATCCTTGCGGAAAATCTTCTGGTTGGTGATTATAATGAAACGGGTGGAATTCGTCTCAGACTGGTTCACGGGCTTTTTAAGCACCTCCAGCCCGTATACCTTGCCCGCATATTCGCTGGCAATGGCCGCCTGTGTACAGTCGCCCTCCTGCGCTACCTTTCTGGCGGCAAAGGCGTTATTGGGCAGGCTGATCTGCTTCCAGTCATGCTCCGCCAGAAACCTTGCGCTCTGCATCAGTGACTGGGGGTGGGAAAATACCGTCCTGATATCCTCCATCCTTGTTCCCGGGACGCCCAGCAGGCAGTGCTCTATCCTGATTATCTGCTCTCCCACAATATAATTTTCAAATTCCACAAGCAGATCATAAATTTCATTCACGATCCCGGCGGTGGAATTTTCAATGGGAAGCACGGCGAAATCCGCGCTGCCTTCCTCTATGGCGCAGCAGGCATCCCGGAAGGTATCCACATGGAAGCTGTTTACCTCCTCTCCGAAGTACTGATGCATGGCCGCCTGGGAATAAGCCCCTTCCGCCCCCTGAAAAACCACTCTCACACGGTCATCCACAAGGGAATCCACCCCGATGAAGGGAAGGCGCCCCATGCTTCCTTTTTCCGCCAGCAGCTGATACTGGAGCTTGCGGCTCATGGACATGATCTGCTCAAACAGCTCCCCGATCCCTGTGCGGTTAAAATCATTATGTGTCAGGGATTTTACCCTGGCGATCTTTTCTTTTTCCCGTTCCCTGTCAAAGACCTTCTTCCCTGTTTCTATCTTCACCTCGGCCACATGCTTACAGATGTCCATCCGTTCCTCATAGAGGCTGACAATCTGCTCATCCACCGAATCTATCTGTTTCCTCAAATCCCCTAAATCCATGCTTCTTCGCTCCTTCGTCCTTCACATACCAGGCCAGATAAGGCTGAACCGGTCCTGTGCAAACTTATTTTTCTTCAATCCAATTTATTTTGCGCTGTGTCAACCACATGCTTTTCACCATTGTGCTTAAGCTCCTCCAGCATCTGTTTTGCCGTCTTTCCAGTGAAAGGATGCCTTACGAACGGCGCTATTTCACACAGCGGCGCCAGCACAAAATCCCTGTTCTGCATGTCGGGATGAGGCACCGTAAGCGTCTCGGTATCGATCACACAATCATCGTAAAGCAGCAGATCCAGATCCAGCGTCCGCGGCCCCCAGTGTACCTTACGCTCCCGTCCGGCCTGCCTTTCCACCTGCTGCAGCTTCTCCAGCAGCTCAAAGGGAGTAAGCAGCGTTTCCAGCTCCATGACGCCGTTGAGGAAATCCTCCTGCTCAACGCCGCCGTAGGGCGTGGTCCTGTAAACCTTCGAAACCTTCACCGGACGGCAGAGCGGATGCTCCTTCAGCTCCTTCAGCCCTTTTTCCAGATAATACTCTTTATCCCCCATATTGGAGCCAAACGCAACGAACGCCCTGTGCCAGCCCCGCTCAATCCGCACCGACACATCCCCGAAGGGAAGCGGAATCGGCGCCTCCGGCTTATGCAGCTCCAGCTCCAGCCGCCGGATCAGCGGAAATGCCAGCAAAACCTCCTGCGCAGTCTGCTCCGCCGCCCGTTCTATTAAATCATAGGTCTGGGCGCACATTACCTCGTTCATCAGCCTGCACACCTCTCCATAATCGGTGGAGAGCTCCAGCCTGTCCGTCAGCCCGCTCTTCTCGTATCCGTATATAACACCGCATCCAGGAAAAATGCTGTCCCTTTTCCTTTTCCTCCGGATAAACTCCATGATGCGCAAAAATTTCCAGTCCCTTAATCCGTATCTGATCCACAACGGCACCTCCTTATTATATTACTGTTCACTCCGTGACCAGTAACTACCTGCCCTCCTGCAGGATCGCCTCCGCCATACGAATGGCCCTCTTATTCGCCTTCACATCATGCACACGCACAAAGGAACACCCGCTCAGCACCGCAAATACCGTGGTCACCAGCGTACCCTCCAGCCTTTCGTCCGCAGGCAGATCAAGCGTCAGCCCTATCACCGACTTCCTGGAAGTCCCCAGCAGCAGCGGACAGTTAAAAATCCGCAGGCTGTCCAGATGATTGATCACCTCCAGATTATTTTCATAGGTTTTCCCAAAGCCCACGCCCGGGTCCAGGATAATCTTATCATCCCTGATTCCGGCCGCTTCCGCAATCCGCAGCGTATCCGCCAGATCCGCCGCCAGATCCTCCAGGAAATTCCCGTAATCCGCATTCTGTCTGTTATGCATCAGGCAACAGGGCAGCCCGCTTCCCGCAATCGTCTCCGCCATCTGGCCGCCGTCATATTTCAGTCCCCAGATATCATTAATCAAATCCGCCCCTGCCGCGATTCCCGCCTGCGCCACCTTATACTTATATGTATCCAGGGAAACCGGCACGTCAAACCGTTTCTTCACCGCCTCAATCACCGGAGCCACCCGCGAAGTCTCCTCCTCCTCCGAAAGCAGCGTATACCCCGGCCTTGTGGACTCCCCGCCGATATCCAGGATATCCATCCCATCCCCAATCATCTCCTCCACATGCCAAAGCGCCCTGTCCATCTCATTAAAACGCCCCCCATCCGAAAAAGAATCCGGAGTCACATTCAAAATCCCCATCACATATGTCTTCCCACTGTCAACAAATTCCCTGCCGCCTATAACCATCCTGCCTGCCTCCTCAAAAATTTTTTTCACACCCGCCCTAATTTCACTGCTCTCCCACACTCTTTGTATCTGCCCTTCTCCCCTCTTCACAGCCTGCCTCCCCTCGCCGTGTCATTTCCTGCGGGGCGTCCGGCGCTGTCCTCCCTTCCTGCTCCCGCCAGGTGTTCAGTGCGTGAGTCACGGAAAAATGGAGTGATTTCCTACTGGTTTGTTATTCTCTTCTGCTGCCAAAGCGGCGCTGTTTAACGAACGCCAGTGAGGAGTTCGCGCCGCTTTGGCAGCAGAAGAGAATAACAGACCGGTTAGAAATCCCCCATTTTCCCGTCCGAACGCGCGGAACACCTGCCGGGCAGGAACAGGACACCCGGCCAGGCAAGGACAACACCACTGCAGCAAAAGGTTCTTTTTGGATGGCGGCCAGCTGCAGGCGCCTTCCGCCGGGCATGCAAAGCAGGGCCGGCTTTTCTTATCCGCCCTGTAAAGCATCCCGCGCAGGCTCTCCTCCTGTGCCAGCTTTTTTTCCCTGTGCCCTGAAATCGCCCGGAGGATTTCCTCCCGCTCCGGTTCCTCAAAGCCGCAGTCAAGAAGAATCTCCTCCGCCAGCTGTGCTCCGGCAAGCTCATGGGGCGTGCCGTCCTCATACTGCCGGAACCTGCCGCAGTCATGCAGCAACGCCGCCGCGTAAATAAGCTCCTTCTCAATTTCCAGCCCCTTTTCCAGATTTTCAATCCAGGAAAGCCGGGCCACATCCAGGAAATGAGACATATCATGCCTGCAGAAGATCCGTTCTTCTTCATATTTCCGGTTTTTTTCCACACATTCCCTGTACTTCGGATTGTGCAGTATCCTGTTGACCCTGTCCATACCGCTCTTCCTTTCCCCGACAGGCTGTGGAGCAAATTTCAAATACGCCCTAACGCTCCAGCATATGATAAAAGGTTTCCTGCAGCGCGGCATTCTCTTCAAAAGCACCTCTTGTCGCTACAGTTACCGTCTTGCTCCCCGGCTTCTTCACACCGCGCATTGTCATGCACATATGCTCCGCCTCAATCAGGATCATCACACCCTTTGGCTTCAGATAATCCATCAGGGCATCCGCCACCTGCGCCGTAAGCTTTTCCTGAAGCTGCGGCCTTCTGGCGAAAATCTCCACCGTCCTCGCCAGCTTGCTTAAGCCCACCACCTTACCGTCCGGAAGATAGGCCACATGGGCTTTTCCGAAAAACGGCATCAGATGATGCTCACAGGTGGAATAAAAGGTAATGTCCTTTTCCAGCACAATCCCTGCGCCCTCCGCCTGAAACTGCTTGGACAGCGGCACCGCCGGATCCTCATCCATCCCGCCGAAAATCTCCTCATACATCCTTGCTATCCGCTGGGGCGTCTCCACCAGCCCTTCCCGGTTTACATCTTCTCCGATTCCTTCCAGAAGCAGCTTCACCGCTTCCTCAATTTTTGCTTTATCTACCATGCGTGTCTCTCCTGACCGGCCGCTGCCTGATTTCTCACTGCTGCCTCTTTTCCGCGATTCTGATGATATCCCCCAGAAAGGACAGGGAGCCAAAAGCGATGATAACATCCTCTTTCCCTGCCAGAAGGCGTGCCATTTCCACGGCCTCCTCCGGACTGTCCGCCGCGGTCACATTTTCATGCACCCTGCGCACCACCTCCGCCAGCTCACAGGAAGACATCGCCCTGGGGTTGCCGGGCGCTGCCACCGTGATAATGGCATCCGCATAATCACAGGTATTCAGGATGATTTTATCCACTTCCTTGTCCTTCAATATTCCCATTATATATATGATTCTTCTATTTGTAAAATAGAAACGTATGGACTGGGCCAGTTTTACCGCGCCGTCCTCGTTATGCGCCCCGTCTGCGATAAACAGCGGTTTCCTGCCGATAATTTCAAAGCGCCCCGGCCACTTTGCGCGCAGAAGACCGGCCTTCAGCTTCTCCTCCTTTACGGGAAAGCCCAAATCCGCAAGCCGGTCAAGCGCTTCCACAGCAAGGGCGCAGTTGTCGATTTGATGGATTCCGGCCATGGTGATTTCCAGATTTTTATGCCCCTTATAAGAAAACCGCTGCTTCTCCAGCCCGTACTTCACATTTTTTGCCGACTCCATATCGGATACAAACAGTTCACAGCCCTTTTCTTTACAGGCTTCCTCAATCACTCCCATAGCCTCAGGAAGCTGCCTGCAGGAAACCACACGGCTTCCCGACTTGATAATCCCCGCCTTCTGCGCTGCAATCTCCTCCAGCGTATCGCCCAGAAAAGCCATATGATCCATACTGATGGACGCAAAAACGCAAAGCAGCGGCGCCGGAATTACATTTGTGGCATCCAGCAGCCCGCCCATCCCGGTTTCCAGCACCACAATATCACATTTTTTCTGACAAAACCATAAGAAAGCAAGGGCTGTCTCCACCTCAAAAACCGTGGGATGCCTTCCGGTTTCCGACGCCATAGCCTCCGCCGCCTCCCGCACAGGTTCCATGGTTTTGCCAAGCTCTGCCTTGCTGATTGGCTTCCCATTGATCTGAAACAGCTCCCTGTACTCAAAAATGGCAGGAGAAATATACCGTCCCGTCTTATAACCGCCTTCCGTAAGCGCCGTGGAAATAAAATTCATTACGGAGCCTTTGCCGTTCGTCCCCGCGATATGTATAAAGCTTAATTTCTCCTGCGGATTACCCAGCCGCGCCAACAGCTCCTTTATATTCTCAAGGCCCGGCACCACGCCGAAGGTATTGCATTCCTGCATATAGGCAAGCGCCTCCTGATAATTCATCTCTTCTCCTATCCGCGCGCCGCTGCGCGCAATCAAATCCCCCGCCGCAGACAACGAAGCATCAAACCTGCAACGCTGCAGGGCAAACCGCCAGATATCCATACAAGCACGGGTGCCTGGCCGCTGCTCACGGGAATAACATTTTTTCAACTTCTTTTCTATACATCCTAGCACATTTTGCATAAAAAAAGAATAACCGGCCAAAATATTAGCATGCAAAAATTATGGAAAGACTTTATAAAATGCGGCATCCTCGGCTGGTGCCTTGAAATTACATTTACCGCCCTCCACTCCCTCCAGCAGCGCAAATTCACGCTTCAGGGCACCACCTCCCTGTGGATGTTTCCCATCTACGGGGCTGGCTGCCTGCTGCGCCCCATCTGCGCCCTGGTAAAAAAATGCCACTGGTTCGTCAGAGGCTGCGTCTATGCCCTTTTCATTTTCGTGGCAGAATACCTCTCAGGCCGTTTTCTTCTGAAAAAAGGCCTCTGCCCCTGGAGCTACGGCAAGGCCCGCTGGAACATCGGCAAGGTCATCCGCCTGGACTACGCCCCCTGCTGGTTTGCCACCGGACTGCTCATGGAACAGGCAATCCAGTCCCCCGCCGGGAAAAAGAAGCATTAAATCCGGAAAATACCGCACAACCTTCCCCATTACCCGCGGAAATAGCGGACAGGATATCCCTGCCCGCTATTTCCGCTTTCTTCCTAATTAAAGGAAGCAATTATGAGGAAGCCTCCTGCCGCTGCCCCTCGGCAAACAGCTTCTCCCTCTCCATCTTCTTCATGGTAAACCGATAAGCAATATACAGGAAAATTCCGCCCAGGCACCATGCGCTGGCATTTGCGGCGCACACGCCCACATAGCTCAGCAGCTTCGCTGCCACCACGGCCAGCACGGCCCTGCTCAAAAGCTCCACCACGCCGCCCATCATCGGCATCAATGCATAACCGCAGCTCTGCATCACATTTCTGTAGATAAAAATCATCCCCAGCGGAATAAAGAAAGCCCCGTTAATCAAAATATAGGTACGCGCATACCCCAGCACCTCCGTGCTGTCCCCGGTTACGAACAACCGGATAATCACCGGCAGCGCCACAACAACCACTGCATAAATAATCACCCCGTAAACCGCAGACATCCAGAAAGCGATCCTGCTTCCCTTCTTAATACGCCCCAGATCATTAATCCCCCGGTTCTGCCCGCAGAAGGTGGCCATCGTCATACCCATGGAAGCAAATACCTGCGTCACCAGCTGCTCCACCTTGCAGGCCGCCGTATAAGCGGCAACCACGGTAGAACCCAGCATATTCAGCGCCACCTGTACCATAATCGTCCCCACCGCAGTAATGGAAAACTGCAACGCCATGGGAATCCCGATGGATACCTGATTCCGCACACACCACGGATCCAGCCTCAGATGCTCCTTATGCAAAGCAAGAAGCGGAACCTTCTTTACCATATAAACAAGGCACAAAAGCCCGGAAATTCCCTGCGATGCAATCGTCGCCACCGCAGCCCCGGCCACTCCCATATCAAAACAAATGATCAGAACCAGATCCCCTATAATGTTAATCGCAGCCGACAGCACCAGAAAATAAAGCGGCACCTTACTGTTCCCCACAGCCCGCAGAATACTAGACAGCAGATTATAAAGCACGCTGAAGCCCATTCCCCAGCAGATAATCAGAATATATTCCCTGGACATATCCATAATATCCGCAGGCGTCCTCATAATACGCAGCAGCCAGTCCATAATCAGCACACTCGTAAAGGTCATAACCACCGTAACGATAACAGAAAGTACCGCGGCATTTCCCACGCTCTTCTTCATCCCCTCCTCATCCCCGGCGCCGAAACGCTGCGCCGTCAGAATCGTAAAGCCCGTAGTCAGCCCCTGCAGAAATCCCAGGATCAAAACGTAAGTCGTCCATGGCCCCAAGCAAAGCCTTCGCCCACAAACCGCTTTACGATCACGGTATCCACCCTGACTGGCAATGGAAGTATTCCCGATAATAATCGGAATAATAAACCTCACAATCAGCTTAAAGGGACTCCCCTTCGTCATATCAAGTTCCATTTCCAACACTCCTCCTGCCGCGCCGCTCCTAGACGCCTTCATCCACCAAAATCCTCGCGCATCCCAAGCTCATTTTTTCACATTTTTTTCTTAATTCCATTAATCTCTTTAATCCCTTTATTCCTTCTGCTCCCCCAGCAACCTTCCGGTCCGGCCGCGAATGGGTTCTCCGAAGGCCGGACTCACCCCCACACAAAAAGATGCAGAAAAAACTGGTTTTCCGCATCTTTCTTTTCGAGAATGAAAATATTCCAAACGTCCCCGCCTATTCCCTGCCGTCGTCCCAATCGCCGTCATCCGCGCCTTCTGCGCCAATATTCAGCATATTCATGGTACGGCGCCGGATTCTTGCCTTCTCCGAGGCCTCCAATATGTAATTTTTAATGGTTCTGGCATTTTTTATATGAGTCAGCATCAGCACCGGATTGGTGGTATCGCCGGTATAACATTTCACCGTACCGATTCCAACAATACGTTCCGCCAGAGACTCCACCAGCTCCACATCCTGTACCTTATACATATAACAGTCGTTTTCCTTTTTATTCAGAAAACCTTCCGAAACGGTAATGATATCATCCTTCACCGTATATACGGTAAAGGTAAAGGGCAGGCCGAAAAACAGCCATCTTTTTCGTTCCGTAAACTGCACTTCCCCGTTCCTGTTTTCACCGTCCATAGGCTACCTCTTTTCTTATGCTGCTTATGCGCGTTCTTATGTGCGCGTGTATCTGTTCCATTCAGTTCTCTCTTCGCAACAGTTAAGACTTCCAAACTGCTGCCTTACTTCATATCCTTCGCGTAAATTATAATAGATATGCACCTGATTTGCAAAGGTTTTTCATCCGGACCTTCTATTTTTATAAAAAAAATTTTTTACGTAAAAATAGATTGAACCCCCTTTTTCGATGTGCTATAATGTCACAAATAGTAAGTGGCTGTAAGAAATGTGGAGAATTTTATGGGACGATTTACAGAGCACCAAAACCCAGCTTGACAAGCGGAATTTCATACCGGATATCTGAATATAAATCGAAGGGAAAATTATTTTCTCTTCGATTTTCTAAAATCAACGCCCCTGACCGACCGCGAAAGATTTATTTACCATCAGACCGGGGCGGCAGGACACGTTCAGCAAAATTGATGTCACGGATCAATTTTTTCCGCATTTAACAGAAAGGAGACCGATAAATGAAACATTTAATGA
>SCPN01000107.1_pt1 | contig 18293 bp, 10 predicted proteins | sample 6106831 | NCBI WGS metagenome assembly SCPN01 (sample SAMN10720447, study PRJNA508395) | human gut metagenome | isolation source: Participant 1, 0 month
ATTGGCAAATTTGTCGCATATCTGATACTTGCTGTCAACGCCTTCGTGGGAACGTTGATATTAAGTGCTTATAGCCCTTACCTTAACCCGAAAATAAACCCACTTGCTTCCAGCTTGGGACTTGCATTTCCGATATTCCTGACGATTAATCTGATTTTTATCGGCTTCTGGGCATTCGTCAACTACCGCTATGCGCTCTTGCCCGCCATCGGTTTTCTGATTTGTATTCCGCAAATACGGACTTATATTCCTTTTAACTCCACCACTAAAACCATACCGGAAGGAAGCATCAAAATCCTATCCTATAACGTAATGAGTTTCAACAATCTGGAGAAGAAAGATGGAAAGAACCCTATATTATCTTATCTTGTAAATAGCAACGCCGATATTATCTGTCTGCAAGAATATAACACCGCTACCAACAAGAAATACCTGACGGAACAGGATATTAAAAAAGCATTGAAAGCCTATCCTTACCAATCCGTCCACCAACAAGGGAAAGGAGATGTGCAACTTGCCTGTTTCTCCAAGTTCCCCATTCTCTCGATACATCCCATCGAATATGAAAGTAATTATAACGGTTCCATGAAATATGTACTGAATGTAAATAACGACACTCTTACATTAATCAACAACCACCTGGAATCCAACAAACTCACCAAAGAAGACAGAGGGATGTATGAGGATATGATTAAAGACCCGAATGCCAAGAAAGTAAAAACCGGACTTAGGCAATTAATCAGAAAACTGGCGGAAGCATCGGCTATCCGGGCTTCACAAGCTGATTCTGTGGCTAAAGCCATTGCAGCATGTAAATATCCGACAACTATCGTATGCGGCGATTTCAACGACGGTTCTATCTCGTATACACATCGCATCCTGACTCAAAAACTAGACGATGCATTCACACAGTCCGGTAAAGGATTGGGCATTTCCTACAATCAGAACAAGTTCTATTTCCGCATAGACAATATCTTGATCAGCCCCAACCTGAAAGCCTACAATTGCACGGTAGACCGGTCTATCAAAGCATCAGACCACTACCCGATCTGGTGCTATATCAGTAAACGATGAGAACTGAAAACTCTAATAAAAAACACTTATGATGATTAAAAAGACACTAACCATTTTAGCAGTAAGTTGTATGATGTACTCCTGTGCTACGAAAACAGAAAGCAATCCTTTCTTTACAGAGTTTCAAACCCAGTACGGTGTTCCTTCTTTCGACAAGATTAAATTGGAGCACTATGAACCCGCCTTCCTGAAAGGGATAGAAGAGCAGAATCAAAACATCGAAGCTATCATCGAAAGTCCGGAAATTCCGACATTTGAAAATACAATTGTAGCTTTGGATAACAGCGCACCTATCCTGGACCGTGTGAGCGCCATTTTCTTCAATATGACAGATGCGGAAACGACTGACTCACTAACCGCACTTTCCATCAAACTGGCACCGGTTCTTTCGGAACATGATGATAATATCTCTCTGAACGAGAAACTGTTTAAGCGCGTGAACGACGTCTATCAAAAGAAGGATTCGCTGAACCTGACATCGGAACAAGAACGTCTGCTGGACAAGACTTATAAAAGATTTGTCCGTTCCGGAGCAAACCTTAATGCCGAAGACCAAACCCGCCTCCGCGAAATCAACAAGGAACTTTCTACACTCGGCATTACTTTCAGCAACAATATACTGAATGAGAATAATGCTTTCAAACTCTTCGTTGACAAAGAAGAAGATCTGGCAGGATTGCCCGAATGGTTCCGCCAAAGCGCCGCTGAAGAAGCAAAAGCAGCCGGACAACCCGGAAAATGGCTATTCACCCTGCATAATGCCAGCCGCCTGCCTTTCCTGCAATATTCAGAAAATCGCCCGCTTCGGGAACAAATATACAAAGCTTACATCAACCGCGGTAACAACAACGACGAAAACGATAACAAGGAAAATATCCGTAAGATCGTTTCTCTCCGCCTGGAAAAAGCTAAATTATTAGGTTTCGACTGCTATGCAAACTTCGTTCTCGACGAAACGATGGCAAAGAACGCCAGCAACGTAATGAGCCTTCTAAACAACCTTTGGAGCTATGCACTGCCAAAAGCAAAAGCGGAAGCTACCGAACTTCAGAAATTAATGGATAAGGAAGGCAAAGGAGAAAAACTGGAAGCATGGGATTGGTGGTATTATACCGAGAAACTACGGAAAGAAAAATACAACCTGTCCGAAGAAGATACAAAACCTTACTTCAAGCTGGAGAATGTGCGCAATGGCGCTTTCACTGTAGCCAACAAGCTATATGGTATCACTCTTACCAAGCTCGAAGGTGTCCCTACCTACCATCCTGATGTGGAAGTCTTTGAAGTGAAAGACGCAGACGGTTCGCAACTCGGTATCTTCTACGTCGATTATTTCCCACGCTCCGGAAAAAGTGGCGGCGCATGGATGAGCAACTACCGCGAACAACAAGGAGATACCCGTCCGTTAGTATGCAATGTTTGCAGCTTTACCAAACCGGTAGGCGATACTCCCTCTCTATTGACAATGGATGAAGTAGAAACTTTGTTCCACGAATTTGGCCACGCTCTGCATGGACTGCTGACAAAATGTGAATACAAAGGAACATCAGGCACTAATGTAGTACGCGATTTTGTAGAACTTCCTTCTCAAATCAATGAACACTGGGCTACTGAACCGGAAGTACTGAAAATCTATGCCAAACATTATCAGACAGGAGAAGTGATACCCGACGAAATCATCGAAAAGATACTGCAACAGAAGACTTTCAATCAGGGCTTCATGACTACCGAATTACTGGCTGCCGCCATCCTCGACATGAACCTGCACACCGTAACAGATGTAAAGAATATAGACATGCTTGCATTCGAAAAAGAAGCCATGGACAAGCTCGGTCTCATCCCCGAAATAGCACCGCGTTATCGCGTGACTTACTTCAATCATATCATTGGTGGTTACGCAGCCGGATACTACAGCTACCTATGGGCCAATGTACTGGATAATGATGCTTTTGAAGCCTTTAAAGAACATGGTATCTTTGATAAAAACACCGCCGACCTCTTCCGTCACAACGTATTGGAGAAGGGCGACAGCGAAGACCCGATGGTGCTTTACCGGAATTTCCGTGGAGCGGAACCAAGCTTGGAACCGCTACTGAAAAACAGAGGAATGAAATAATTCAGTAAAAAAGCCCTTAAACATCAAATATTTGAGGGCTTATTACACATGAATGTGAAAAAAAAACTATATTTGCAGCCTTGTATACGGCAAAAAGAACTTGTGTACGACAGAATTTAACTGAAAATTAAATTAAAAAAGTAATCATCATAAATTAAAAGTAAAATGCAAAACAAAGGATTTGTAAAGGTTTTTGCGGTATTACTCACGCTGGTATGCGTGTTCTACCTCTCCTTCTCCTTCGTAACACGCCATTATACCAACAAGGCGAAAGAAATTGCGAACGGCGACCCGAAAGTGGAACAAGACTACCTCGACTCTCTCTCTAACGAGAAAGTAATGCTGTGGAACTGGACACTGAAACAATGTCGTGAGATGGAGATTAGTTTAGGTTTGGACCTGAAGGGTGGTATGAACGTTATCCTTGAAGTTTCCGTACCTGATGTTATCAAAGCATTGGCAGACAACAAGCCTGACGAAGCTTTCAACAACGCATTGGCGACAGCTGCAAAACAGGCTGTCAACAGTCAGGATGATGTTATCACCCTGTTCATCAGAGAATACCACAAAATTGCTCCGGACGCAAAACTTTCCGAACTTTTCGCAACACAACAGTTGAAAGATAAAGTTAACCAGAAATCATCAGATGCAGAAGTTGAAAAAGTGCTGAGAGCAGAAGTAAAAGCTGCTGTTGAAAACTCATTCAACGTTCTTCGTACCCGTATCGACCGTTTTGGTGTTGTTCAACCGAACATCCAGAGCCTGGAAGACAAAATGGGACGTATCATGGTGGAACTTCCGGGTATCAAAGAGCCGGAACGTGTGAGAAAACTTCTCCAAGGTTCTGCCAATCTGGAGTTCTGGGAAACTTATACAGCTAGAGAAGTTCTTCCTGCCATGCAATCTGCAGACGCCAAATTGCGTGTTATTTTAGCTGAAGGAACAACAGCTGATACAGATACTATTGAAGCAGTCCTTACCGAAGCCACTCCGGTTGAGAAAAAAACTGTAAGTGCTGCCGACAGCCTTGCAGCTGCCCTGAAAGGTGACGTAACTGCTGAAGATAAGTCTGCCGCAAATATGGAAGAAATCAAAAAGCAATATCCTTTGCTGTCCATACTTCAGTTGAATTCTAGCGGACAAGGTCCCGTTATTGGTTATGCCAACTACAAAGATACTGCTGACATCAACAAATATCTGGCTATGCCGGAAATCAAAGCTGATCTTCCAAAAGACCTTCGTCTGAAATGGGGTGTTTCTCCTTCTGAATTTGACAAGAAAGGACAGACTTTCGAATTATACGCTATTAAATCTACTGAGCGTAATGGTAAAGCTCCGTTGGAAGGTGACGTAGTAACTGATGCAAAAGACGAATTCGACCAATACAGCAAACCGGCTGTAAGCATGACAATGAACTCTGACGGTGCACGCCGCTGGGCTCAGTTGACTAAGCAGAACATTGGCCGTTCCATTGCTATCGTTCTTGATAACTATGTATATTCTGCACCAAACGTAAACTCTGAAATTACAGGTGGACGTTCACAGATTACAGGTCATTTCACTCCTGAACAAGCAAAAGACTTAGCAAACGTATTGAAATCAGGTAAGATGCCGGCTCCGGCTCACATCGTACAGGAAGATATCGTTGGTCCGTCACTGGGTCAAGAATCAATCAATGCGGGTATTTTCTCATTCGTTGTAGCCCTGATTCTGTTGATGATTTACATGTGCTCTATGTACGGTTTCATCCCAGGTATGGTTGCTAACTGCGCGTTAATCCTCAACTTCTTCTTCACGCTAGGTATTCTTTCATCCTTCCAGGCTGCACTGACAATGTCCGGTATAGCCGGTATGGTATTGTCACTTGGTATGGCTGTGGATGCGAACGTACTTATCTATGAACGTACAAAAGAAGAGCTTCGTGCAGGTAAGGGTGTGAAAAAAGCACTTGCCGACGGTTATTCAAATGCATTCTCGGCTATCTTCGACTCTAACTTAACATCTATCATCACAGGTATCATCCTGTTTAACTTTGGTACCGGTCCGATTCGTGGTTTTGCTACGACATTGATTATCGGTATCTTGGTATCCTTCTTTACCGCAGTGTTCATTACTCGTATCGTTTATGAACACTTCATGAACAAAGACAAGTGGTTGAACTTGACATTCACAACCAAGATTTCAAAGAATCTGATGACCAATACACATTTCGATTTTATGGGTACAAACAAAAAGTCCCTTATTATCGTCAGTGCAATCATCGTTGTTTGTATCGGTTCATTTGCCATCCGTGGTTTGAGTCAGAGTATCGACTTCACTGGTGGACGTAACTTTAAGGTACAATTTGAGAATCCTGTAGAACCGGAACAAGTTCGTGAATTGATCTCTAGCAAATTTGGCGACGCCAACGTAAGCGTTATTGCTATCGGTACAGACAAAAAGACCGTACGTATCAGTACAAACTACCGTATCGAAGATGAAGGCAACAATGTAGACTCTGAAATCGAATCATATCTATATGAAACCTTGAAGCCGGTATTGACTCAAAATATCACATTGGAAACTTTCATCGACCGTGACAATCACACAGGTGGTAGTATCGTAAGCTCACAGAAAGTAGGTCCGAGTATCGCAGATGACATCAAGACAGGCGCTATCTACTCTGTAGTATTGGCACTGCTCGCCATCGGTTTGTATATCTTGCTCCGTTTCCGCAACATTGCTTACAGTATCGGTTCTATCGTAGCTTTGAGTTGCGACACCATTATGATTATCGGTGCCTACTCACTATTCTGGGGTATCCTGCCATTCTCTTTGGAAATCGACCAGACATTTATTGGTGCTATCCTGACAGCTATCGGTTACTCTATCAATGATAAGGTGGTAATCTTCGACCGTGTACGTGAGTTCTTCGGTTTATATCCGAAACGTGACAAACGAGTATTGTTCAACGACTCTCTGAACACAACGCTGGCTCGTACCATCAATACATCATTAAGTACATTGATCGTATTGCTGTGTATCTTCATCCTTGGTGGTGATTCAATCCGCAGCTTTGCATTCGCAATGATCCTGGGTGTTGTTATCGGTACATTATCTTCATTGTTTATTGCATCTCCAATTGCATACAACATGATGAAGAACAAAAAAGTCGTAGTACCAACTACGGAAGAATAATAAACTCCACAAATAAGAAAAGCCTCTTCCGAACATTCGGTAGAGGCTTTTTCTATTGATTATTAAAACAAATAGAAGCTATAAGACGTTCATCTTAAAAGAAGCTATTGTTACACTTAAAACTTGATACAATATGAAAGCAAAACAACACCACTCTCATAGATTCTTCTGTAGTAGCCCCGAGGGGAATCGAACCCCTATCTAAAGTTTAGGAAACTTCTATTCTATCCGTTGAACTACAAGGCCGCTTCAAATTTGCTTGCAAAGATAACGGTTTCTGTCGATTTAACAAGAATAAAAATGCAGGTTCCTTTCAGATATTTCAAATAATTAGCGTCAATAGGACAATAAAGTAGGATTTATTTTGATAATTCGATTAACTTTCCGACCTTTGCGCTCACAAATTGAAAGTAAAATCAGTTTTTAAATTAAATATAGTAATTAAAGTTATGGCAGACGAAATGATGGTTAAAGAATTGGAGGAAGTAGTAGTACGTTTCTCCGGCGACTCCGGCGATGGTATGCAGCTGGCCGGCAACATCTTCTCGAACGTGTCGGCTACAGTGGGAAATGACATCTGTACATTCCCTGACTATCCGGCAGACATCCGCGCCCCGCAAGGTTCGCTAACCGGTGTTTCCGGTTTCCAGGTCCACATCGGTGCCGGACAGGTTTACACTCCCGGAGACCGTTGCCACGTATTGGTAGCAATGAACCCTTCCGCACTGAAAACACAAATCAAATTCTGTAAACCGCAAGGACTTATCATCACCGACTCCGACTCATTCGAAGCCAGAGATTTGGAAAAGGCACAATTTAAAACCAACAATCCCTTTGAAGAATTAGGAATAAAACAGGAAGTATTGGAAGTTCCTATCTCTTCCATGTGCAAAGAGAGCCTGAAAGACTCCGGATTGGATAACAAATCGATTCTCCGTTGCAAAAATATGTTTGCACTCGGATTGGTTTGCTGGTTGTTCAACCGTAACCTTGCTGCTGCTGAAAAAATGCTGCGCGAGAAATTCGCCAAGAAACCCGAAATAGCAGAAGCTAATATTAAGGTATTGAACGATGGCTTCAACTACGGAGCAAACACTCATGCTTCTGTCTCTACTTATAAGATTGAAAGCAAAGCTCCGAAATCTAAAGGACTTTATACAGATATCAACGGTAATAAAGCAACCGCTTACGGACTGATTGCCGCAGCTGAAAAAGCAGGTCTGGGGCTCTACCTGGGTTCTTATCCTATCACTCCGGCTACTGATATTCTGCACGAATTAGCCAAGCATAAATCATTGGGAGTCAAAACCGTACAGTGCGAAGATGAAATAGCCGGTTGTGCTTCTGCAGTTGGTGCCGCTTTTGCCGGTGCTTTGGCAGTGACTACGACTTCCGGCCCCGGTGTTTGCCTGAAGAGTGAGGCGATGAACCTTGCTGTAATCGGTGAACTTCCATTGGTGATTGTCAATGTACAGCGTGGCGGTCCGTCTACCGGTCTTCCTACTAAATCAGAACAGACCGACTTATTACAAGCCCTTTACGGACGCAACGGCGAAAGCCCGATGCCTGTAATCGCTGCAACATCGCCGACCAACTGTTTCGACGCCGCTTATATGGCATGCAAGATTGCCTTGGAACACATGACTCCGGTTGTATTGCTGACTGATGCTTTCGTAGCTAACGGTTCTGCCGCATGGAAACTCCCTAATCTGGATGAATATCCTGCCATCAATCCTCCGTATGTGACCCCGGATATGGCCGGCAACTGGACTCCTTACCAACGTAATCCGGAAACAGGCGTACGCTACTGGGCTACTCCGGGAACTGAAGGATTCATGCACCGCATCGGTGGTCTTGAAAAGAGCAACGAAACAGGCGCTATCTCTACCGAACCCGAAAACCACAATAAGATGGTTCATCTGCGTCAGGCCAAAGTGGATAAGATTGCAGACTATATCCCCGAACTCGAAGTGTTGGGTGACGAGGACGCAGACTTGCTGATTGTTGGCTGGGGCGGTACTTACGGACATCTCCGTCTGGCTATGGACTATATGCGCGAACATGGAAAGAAAGTGGCTTTCGTTCACTTCCAGTACATCAACCCGCTGCCGAAGAACACAGCCGATGTATTGCATAAATATAAGAAAATCGTGGTAGCTGAACAGAATCTGGGACAATTCGCAGGTTATTTGCGCATGAAAGTGCCCGGATTGAACATCAGCCAGTTCAACCAAGTGAAAGGACAGCCTTTCGTTACGAGAGAATTGATAGATGCATTCACTAAATTATTGGAGGAATAAAAGATGAGCGATAAAGTATATACCGTACAAGATTATAAATCAGGCCAACCTCGCTGGTGTCCGGGATGCGGTGACCACGCTTTCCTGAACTCACTGCACAAAGCTATGGCCGAACTGGGAGTAGCTCCGCACGATATTGCCGTCATTTCCGGTATCGGTTGTTCTTCCCGCCTGCCTTACTATGTAAATACGTATGGGTTCCACACTATCCACGGACGTGCCGCTGCTGTTGCAACAGGTGCTAAAGTTGCCAATCCCAATTTGACTATCTGGCAGATCTCCGGTGACGGTGACGGTTTGGCAATTGGTGGTAACCACTTCATCCATGCATTACGCCGTAATGTCGACCTGAATATGATTCTTCTGAACAACCGTATCTACGGTCTGACAAAAGGACAATATTCACCGACTTCAGAACGCGGACTTGTCACCAAATCATCTCCTTACGGAACAGTGGAAGACCCGTTCCATCCGGCAGAGCTGGCTTTTGGCGCCCGCGGACGTTTCTTTGCACGCTGCATTGCAGTAGATGGTGCCGCTTCTGTAGAAGTGTTGAAAGCAGCAGCCAATCACAAAGGTGCTTCTGTTGTAGAAGTTCTACAGAACTGCGTGATCTTCAACGACGGAACTCACGCCAGCGTTGCCACCAAAGAAGGACGTGCCAAGAATGCTATCTATCTGGAACATGGCAAACCGATGTTATTTGGTGAAAACAAGGAGTTCGGATTGATGCAGGAAGGCTTCGGGCTGAAGGTAGTGAAACTGGGTGAGAACGGTATCACAGAAAAGGATATCCTTATCCACGACGCACACTGCCAAGATAATACGCTTCAACTGAAGCTGGCTTTGATGGAAGGTCCCGACTTCCCGATTGCACTCGGTGTAATCCGTGATGTGGACGCCCCGACGTACAATGATGCAGTTACAGAACAAATCGAAGAAATCAAAAGCAAGAAGAAATATCACAATTTCCAGGAGCTGTTGATGACTAATGAGACTTGGGAAGTGAAGTAATTCACTGCTCATCAATAATATAAAAGCTGGAGGAAGGATAAAACAATCACTTTCTCCAGCTTTCATTATAAATACACCTCAAGTTTGCTTAAAGGTCATCTTCAGTCATCCCACAGCATACTGGGCGTCACCCCACAAGCCGTGGTTTGTTTCATGCCATGAAACCATTTGTTTCTCACCGAGAAACGAAATGTTTCAAGCAGGGAAACAAAGTGTTTCACGCCGAGAAACAAACAGTTCCAAACAGGGTTGGAACTAAACGACTGCAATGAAATCAAAAGCGCTCCATTATCTCCATACGCATACGCCCGTTATGGTAAGGACATTTCCAAAATCCAGCTTTATCATCCTCACGGTTGACAGTCCCAACAGCCGAAAGGCTCCAGTACCATTCACCGAAGCAAGCCGAACCATGTACTTGAGTTACTCAAGCCTCCTACATCATTTCACTGAGTTTGAAGTATGATTAAAACATTTCATTAAATCTATAAAAGTTTGAAGTATAATTAAAACTTTTCCGTATATTCGCAAGAGTTTAAAGTATAATTAAAACTTTCAGGCCCATGAACTTTCCTCGAATCCTCAAAAAAAGAAAAGGTTATATTGACCGAATAAAACCTTTTATGCAAAAATCTGTAGTCAAGGTATTAACAGGGCAACGCCGTGTAGGCAAAAGTTTCCTCCTTTACCAGCTTATTGAAGAAATTTTAGCAGAAGAACCGGATGCGAATATTATCTATGTCAATCTTGAAGATTTTACATTCAGTTCTCTACAAACAGCAGAAGATCTACACTCGTACATCATTTCTCATAGCAAAGAAAAAGTTAAGAATTATATCTTTATCGATGAAATACAAGATATTCCCGGGTTTGAAAAAGTCATCCGTTCACTCCTACTCAATGAAGATAATGATATATACATTACAGGTAGTAACGCCAAGATGCTTTCAGGAGAACTCGCCACCTATTTAAGTGGCAGATATATCGAATTCAAAATATATAGTCTCTCCTATTCTGAGTTTCTTGAATTCCACGGATTAACTGAAAGTGAAACGAGTTACGAATTATATAGCCGTTATGGCGGACTTCCCTATTTATTAAATCTCCCTCTCGAAGATGAAACGGTCAATGAATATTTGAAGAGTGTATATTCCACGATTGTATTTCGTGATGTTGTCAGTAGATACAAGTTACGCAATACTTTGTTCCTTGAGAAACTGATTCAATTTTTATCCGAAAACATAGGCAATCTCTTTCTCGGCAAAAAATATCAGTGATTATTTAAAATCACAACATACCACCATATCAGTAAACCAAATACAAAGCTATACGGAATATTTAAACAATGCTTTCCTTATCCACCGAGTAGAGCGGTATGATTTAATTGGGAAACGCGTATTTGAGATAGGAGAGAAATATTATTTCGAAAATATGGGAATCCGGAACATTGTCATCGGATATCGCATTACAGACAAAGCCAAAATATTGGAAAATCTAGTGTATAACCACCTTTTATACAAAGGTTACGATATTAAGGTTGGCTACTACGGAGATAAGGAAATTGACTTTATCGGAGAAAAGAATGGAGAAAAACTATATATACAGGTCGCTTTAAAAATAGATAGCGACAAGACAGCAGAAAGAGAATTTGGAAACCTGCTAAAGATACAGGACAACTATCCCAAAATAGTGGTAACAGAAGATACATTCAGCGGAAACAGCTACGAGGGCATACGTCATTGTCCCATACGCCAGTTCTTAATGGAGTAAACCATACGATATACGAAAAATAAATGCAGTACACCATTAGGTTACCACGAGCAATCAAATCGCCTTTGGTGTGCTGCATTTACATTTGAGTCAAGTCATCTATAATACCATGGGGTTTGCTGCAAGACAGGCGGCAATGTCCATTGTTAGTTAGTAATAGACAGCTCGGTTACCTTATACGGATGCTTTACTGCTGCATGGGCAGCTTTCTGGGCAACAGCTTTCCTCGCCTCATCCAACCCTTCCGGGGCATAAGGATTCCCGACTACATTGTGTTTGAAGATGCGTTCGAACCAGGTACAGGCAGCGGTATAACGTCCAATCTTCACATCCAGATGATAGCCGTCCCGATTCAGGTGGTCGCCGATGAAAGAGGTGCGCGCATTTTGTATGGCAGTGCCCGAAGGGATGACAATCTTTATCTTATTCGCCTTAGCCGCTTTCTTCACTGCATCGGCAATAGCCTGATACATGGTCAGTTGATTGCAGTTGTAGTTTTTAAATCCACTATGCTTGGAAGTAGACGCATACGCCCAGGTTTGGTGCAGCATCAGCTTTGTTTTTTTTGGAAGGCGTACTTTTACATATTCTATGAGCTCGGGAAGAGAGGCTTCATACGTCTCATACATTCCCGAAAAAGGACTTGCCTGTTGCAGGCTGACGTAATCCCAGTCTTCATCTGCCAGCACCGCTTCCAAAGACATCTTGCCCTTTTCCCGTTTCTTTCCATCCGTACCGATTTTCCGGTAGGCATAGGCAGGAGCATTGTCACGGGCATTTTTCACATGACGTTCCAGGGAACAGCCGCCGATAAACATATTGCCGATGATGGTTGAAATGCCTTCGGCTTCGGCAAGTTCATGCAGATATTGCTCCACGGCATCCTGGGAGAAACTGTTGCCGATAGCAAGTATCCTGACCGTTTTTTGCTGCGCATACACTCCTCCGGCAAGAAGGAGCAGTATGCACATACAAATCACTACAATCTTATATTGCTTCATCACATTCAAATATAGCTAAACTTATCGGTTATTTCTCTTTTTCATGTAATAATCTCTCATCAGATACCACGCTTTCTTACGCATACCCTGGTCGGATATGAGTCCTTTGCGGTTCCAGCCATCCTGATTGGTGGGGTGGAAACGGAATGGGGAACGGAAGTCGAACAGAATCCAGGGAGATACGCCACGCAGGTTCGGGATATTGTCGAACATACGGATATTGTCTCTGTACAAGCGTGCCTGGTATTCTTCACTCCAAGAGCTGACTACGTTCTCATCACCGGACTGACCGTACAATGCTTCGCCGCCAAATTCCGAGATAATCAACGGTTTGTCCGTCACGACTTCCCATATAGCGTCTTTCGGTTCCACAGGCCACGGATGATACCAGCCCATATATTTATTGATAGCTACGACGTCCAGTTGGGAAGTAAAAGAATCTTCCATTACAAAACGCTGTTTTTCGCTATTGAAGTGCACAAGGTCGAAAGCGGCAACATACAGGCGGGTAGTGTCCAGCTGTTTTCCCGTTTCGAGCAGGGAAGTAAGGAATTCATTCCGTTCTTTGGAAGGCTGTGTTTCATTGGCAACACCCCAATAACCTACCGCGCAGCGGTTTTGATCGCGCTTAATCATTTCAGAAAGCATCCTCTGCGCTTTCTTACGGGTATCATCGTCTGTAAAATCAATGCCTTGCCAAATAGGAATCTCCTGCCAGAGAAGGAAGCCCATCTTTTCCGCCAGGCGTACCGTGTACTCATTCTGCGGATAATGAGCCAGGCGAATCATGTTCACGCCAAGCGCTTTCGCTTCATTTAGCAACATAGCTGCATCGGCTTCCGAGAAAGCACGCCCCATACGTTGCGGGATTTCTTCGTGGAAAGAGATACAGCACATAAATGTCGGCTTCCCGTTCAGGTAGATATCAGTTCCTTTCACGGTGATATTACGGAAGCCTATTTGCTCTTCCACGCGGTCGGCACTTGAAGATACAGTCACGCCATAGAGTTTCGGTTCTTCCGGCGACCAGCGTTGCAGCTTCTTCGCATTCAATACGGTTTCCGCCTTTCCTTCCGCGTCGGTGGTGAGCTCCGCGTTGATTTTGAGTTCGGGGATGGCAACTGTTACTTTCTCACCTGCCTTTTCATCAGAAAGACGCACACGGGCAATTATCCGGTCGGGAGCATTTTTATCCAGTTGGATAAAATAATCTTCTATAAATATCCGGGGAGTTTTCACCAACAGCACATCTCTTGTGATGCCGCCATAGTTCCACCAGTCGAATGCCATAGCGGGAATGGCGTCTTTGGTACGGCGGTTGTTCACTTCTACCGCCAGGAAGTTGTCACCGTCTTTCAACAGGTCTGTCACTTCCACTTGAAAAGGAGTAAAACCGCCTTCGTGCTCTGCTATCTCTTTTCCGTTCAGGTAGACTTTGCAACGATAGCTGACAGCACCGAAATAAAGAAACTGGCGTTTGTCTGCCAAGCGTTTGGCATCAAAGTGACGAGCATACCATACAGTGCCTTCGTAATACTTCAATTCGGGCGATTGAGAGTTCCAGTCTCCCGGAACATTAAGACGCAACCCGCCTTCAAACGCGTATTCGTAGAAATCGATATTTCCTTCCGGTTGCCGGTTCTCATAGATTTTCATCCGTTGCCCTTGGTCGTACAGGTCGATGATAGCATTCCATTTACCATTCAGCGAATGGATGTTGCGACCATATACATTCGTTATCAGCTCCTGTGCCGCAACGCTTCCAGCAAAAACGATTAGCAACAATAGACATAGACTTAATTTCTCACCTGTTTTCATTTAAGTATGTTGTTATAATTAGTGTATATAATAAGTTCAAGCACGGATTATACGGATTTCACGGTTTTTAGAATAGAATAGGTAAAACAACAGTGTTAATCCGTGTAATCCGTGCTATTTCGATTTATTTTTCAGGAAATTCATTACCCAGTTCCAGGCTGCGCTCCACTGTTCGGCATAGGCATAATGAGCGGTCGTCTCAGCTACAAACAGCTCTTTCGGAGCATTAATCACGTTGTAAGCGGAGTAAGTGGTGGTAGGCGGACAGACCATATCATTATAACCAAAAGTATAGAATCCCGGAACTTTGACCTGCCGGGCAAAGTTCACCACATCAAAATACTGAACGGTTTTCATCTTTTCCGGCGTCCGGTTCTTCGCATCCTTAAACAAATGCGGCCAACCGCCTGCACGACCGTGGGCATAACCCGCCATATCACACAAGGCTGGATAGAAAGAAACCAATCCCTTGACACGGTCATCCAGTCCGGCAATCACAATGGAAAGCGCACCGCCCTGGCTTCCTCCGAAGGTTGCCAGGTTACCGTTAAATTCGGGAAGTGTGTAAATGAAATCAATGGCTCTCACACAGCCTGTATAAACCCGTTTGTAATAGTACTTGTCCCGATTGTCCATATTGAACGAGTGGTAATTCTTCAAAGCACCGTTATAAAGCCGATGATACACATCTCCCGTCAGGTTGACCGGAATGCCGTGGATACCGATTTCCAGAATGATAAAACCTTTTCCGGCACGTTCGGCTTCTCCGTTATAGGCACGGATACCTGCCCCCGGCACTTTCAGAATCGCCGGATATTTCCCGGAAGCCTTCGGAACACAAAGGATGCCGTACATACGGGACGCATAGTCATTGTTCGCGAAGGAAACATGATATACGTTCACCTTATCTGTGCACCTTTCCGGCAGTAAAGTCATTATCGGTTCCAGTGCCCACTTTTCTGCGGCTTCTTTGGTGCTTTTCCTAAATTCCAGAAAGTCGGCGGGCAACGGAGTGGTCGGTTGCAATTTCTCAGGAGAGAAGCCGACGGTAGCCACGCCTTCATACTCACGCCCTTGGCAAGTGACGAAAGCGCGGCAACGCAGGAACCCTTCTTTTTTCATAGTCCCTGCGTTAATTTCAAGCTTTTCATTCTTCAAAGGCTGTTTGCCTGTCTGATGAGGTTTCATCATGTCTTCCGAAATCTCATAGCGCACTTCCAGATTATCCTGCGGGATATTGCATTTCAATACCGCCACTTTGAATTTCACTTTTTCTCCCGGTTTATACAGCCAATTGGTGTGGTCGGGAGTGACCTGCACTTGAACCAGTCTTTCCTGTGGCTGCCCCCATGCAACTATCTGCATGGAGACAAATGCTATCAGGAGAAGAAGAAAACGTACACTTTTTATCATAGTTCCCTATTTTATTTCATTTGTCATTGCTATATTAATATTCCATTTATCAGCTATTAATACCCATTGTCTCAACTATTAATACCTATCCGCCCAACTATTAATACCTGACAACTCAACTATTAACATCCAACAGCAGAGATATTAATGCTCCTCTCCACACATCATAACACTCTGCGAATCAGAAGTTAACACATCATTCGTGATTAGCGTAAAATACAGATAGCCGCCTTTTTATGGTTTTACTTCGTATTGATAGAGTGTGAAAGAGTTCTTGTCATTTAGCTCGAAACTTACTCTACCCTGTGCGCCGACTTTTGCGGCAAACTTTTTGCCACTTCCCATTACAGGGGTAAAAGTAACTTTCTTACCCTCAGGAAGCCAAGTGTCAATAGTCCCCCTGGCTTGCTCATTATCTTCGCGGTAAACTACAAGATAGCCTTGCGTGCCGGAAACGGTCGATTGGAATCCTGTCCACGAGCGTCCCGAAGGTTCTTCACCAATAGGCAGTATGACGCCTTGATGAAACCGGAGTTGCAAAGGTTGGTATTTCTTGAGCAGAGATGCCGTAATATAAGCCTCTTGGCGTTCGAAGCCTCCATCCGCCAACGGCTGTGCCAAGGTGATGGCAAAGAGGTAATCGAAACTGTAACGGGCGGGGGCAAAAGGATCGGCAGCGTCATACTTGTCGGCATTGCGCCATTTATTAAGGAACTCTATCTGCATCTTCTCCGCCGGTACATAGCGAGACAGCATCCAGAGGTTGCGCAAGGTGCGATAAGGGTAATAGTTGCCCCAATCGGTATAGCGGTTTTCCAGAAAGATGTTGCCGTACTCGTTCATATAGTGATACCCGCCGCGACGACCGGCAGTGGCATCGAGGTTGAAAATCACTTCATAGTTGGTTTGCTCCAACACGGTATCAAACAGTCGGCGTAGATTCTGTTCGGCTGTCTTGGTAGGTATCTGCAGGCCGTCTATCTTAAAACAGCAGATGCCGTACTTATAAAGTCCGATAATGGCTTGCGCATCTTTTTGCCAATCGGCAAAATCATTCTGTATGCTGGGATTGAACCATAATCCGATGCGAATACCCAATTTCTTGCCTTTCTCTACAATAGGTTTCAGCCCATGAGGGAACTTTGTGGGGTTGGGCGTCCAGTAATCGCCACTTTTCCAGATATCCTTAAAACTGCCTCCGGCAGTCTTCGAGTTAGGGCTTTTTCCGCTCTGCCAGCCATCGTCCAGTTGAAAGAGGGTAATGCCCATGCGTGCGGCACGGTCTAGTTCTGCCAGACAGAAAGCCTCATCTATTTTGGCATCCTGGCTACGGTCGCCCCAGGTATTGAGCATAATCATCTCATCCTGTACGGCGGTATGATGGCGCAATTGTTTCTGATAGAGGCGCAAGGCAGTAAGCGCTTCTTGCTCGCCGCCGGTATAGATGCCGGTAACGCATCCATAAACGCGGGTCCAGCTATCCGGCTTTACATCATTAGACGCAATGCCCAGTCCCACTACCATAAAATCACTAAAATCCGCCACGAAGTCAGAACCCGGATAATGTAATTGGGTACTGCTGCTGGAGCCTCTTTCAAAAGAAGCCTTGACGCGTAACTACGTCATGAGCAAAAGCAAATTACCACGATACGTATTGCGACGGTAAGGAAAGGTACGCCCGGTCACCAGATTGTCGTTCCAATCGGTGTAGTCGAAAAACTCTATTGTGCGGGCACTCCAATGATTGCCGGATAGTTGCAGCCTGTCGAGCGTGGAGTTTTCACCCCGTAGCCATATCGGCCGTGTGCTCTATATTTTTGCGGTCAGCGTTAGAACGGTTATCCTCCTTATTCTGATAAAGTTCCACTTGCCCTTTCAGATAGGTGTCGCAAGCAATAGCGGGACAGTCTGCATAAATGCGATAGCGACGCTCTATATTCAGCGAACCGATAGTGCAAGCCACGGTAGCCTGCAGATAACTGGCGTGGATGCCGTTCGTCGGTATCTCGTTCACGGTAAGTGTAGCATCCGTAGGGATACCTTTCACAATCGAGAAATCGGGTTGTTTGCCCTGTACCGGAATGGTTTTTTCCGTGTTGCTTGTCAGTAAGGCTGATGGTAACAGGCGCACCGTTATTCCACAGCATGACGCGTTCCATATAGTTATTGCCCATACGTAGCGTGTCACCTTTCAGAAAAGCGTAATACTGTTGTCCTCCCCAAAGCGGCAAGGTACATATTGCCGATAGAAATATCGTAATAATATTTTTTTTGCTCATAGTTTGTCTACGGTTTGATGTAAGCTCCCGGAACTTCCAACAATTTGTTGGGTTCGTTGAAGCGTTGGTTATCGGGCACATCGCGTTTGCCCAGACCCGCTTGCATAAGTTGCTTCCAGTTCCGACAGGTGATGATGATAGATGTCGCGCGGTTCTACACGATGCTTGTGGCAGAGTCCGGCTGCCATACCTACTACTTCACCCATCATGCCGGTAGTACGCATCACACGTACCGTACCCAAGGCTACATGGGTGCAGCTCATATTGCGGCCTGCCATAAAGAGGTTGTCCACATTGCGCGAATAGAGACAGCGATAGGGGAACGGGCATG
>SCPN01000785.1_pt1 | contig 18229 bp, 29 predicted proteins | sample 6106831 | NCBI WGS metagenome assembly SCPN01 (sample SAMN10720447, study PRJNA508395) | human gut metagenome | isolation source: Participant 1, 0 month
ATAATTTCTCCTGTCACTTTGTTAAGGATACCTACACCAACAGAACCTATACCGATATCAAGTCCTAAAACTAAGTCACTCATTTAATAATCTCCTTATGCTTTTTTCTAATATTATAAACTAGTATCTGAAAATTCACAACTTTTTTTGTAAACGCTATAATCTATGTTTTAAAAAATCAATTTAATATCATTTTTATCTAAACAACGTTATTCACTTCATTCCGAAACCTAGAAAAAATATAAGTAATCCTCCCTCTAACGACTTTGCTCATGTAAAAAACTAAGTCAGCTTAGACTTGGTTTTGGATTTTATTTTTGAACAAATGATTTTAAACTACCAACTTGTTGGCAAGGACATCGGAATATTAAGCCTCACCTTCATCTTACCGTTGGTAACTGTGGCTTGGTCAATCTCGTATCCTATTTCAGGAAGCTTGATCTGGATCTGGTTGTTAACCATACGAACACCACTGCTAGACTGGGCAATACTCTTCTTGAGATAAGGCAGAACCAGTGATTTTGGAACTGGAAGGCGACCAAGGTGGGCACCTGCCAAATCTAGTAGGATGACTTCTTTGTTAGTGCTAACCGTAAAATCAAGACTAAATGTTGATTCGATAAGGCCAAGAGATACGGGAACCTTAGCTGTTAGATAGGCATCATTCAACTCTACGGTACTGTTTTGCAAGGAATCATCATTAGATTCAGCCATGCTTGCTTTTAGGACTTGGCGAAACTGATTACTATCAAGATTAATCTCGGTTGAAAGGCCACCTGATGATAGGGATGCCCCACCGATACCAGCCTGGGCTAAATCAACAAGAGATGTTTGTGGTGATACATTTTTTAATTGGTCTTGACTATCAATCTTGTCCGGAATAAGTAGAGCCACCACTGCCAAAAAGAGCACAATGACGAGGATAAGGAGTCGCTTAAACCATTTCCACATAGGGATACCTCATTTCAATTTTTCACTTTTGACGTCTATTGTACTGTAATCAAGGGAAAAAAGCGAGTAAGAACTGGAAATTCTCTCATATTTTTTTAATCCAATAGGTAGGGTTCAAGAGATTCATAGACCTTTAAGTAGACATTGGCATATAGGTGAACGCCGTCATATGGTGGAACCACTGATTTCCATAAGTCTCCTCGGTTATATCATTAGTACCGATATTGCTGAAAACCTTAGTCGGTCTCAAATCCAAAAGCAGGTAATGGATATGCTGGACAAATTCATCCGTATTCAAACCACTGATGCCTCGATTATAGATGATATCGTCGATACCTCTACTCCTAGCAAGTTAACAAAGGGGAAAAAGCTCCATGAGAGAGGAGACAATGAAGAGCATCTCCCCCTTGATGACGACCTCATTTAAGTACTGATAGTTTTTCAGTTTGGTTTCTTATGTGGGAATATATCCACTTAACCTTTTAACGATAGTATAAAGTTATCGTTAAAGGTATTACCTCGACAAACTTAGGGTTATCTATCTCACTCTTTTTTCAAATCTTAAGAAGAAATCTATAAGAGCATCTAGCAATTCAATCTAATAATGATGCTAACAAATACGAATACTCTGCTTTTGAAATATAGCCTTCATGGAACAACTCTTCTATATCAAGTCTCATTCCATCAATATTCAATGCGTTATCTTCCGTAAAATACATTCTATCAGCGAGAGGTGTGTAGTTATTATAGGTAAAATAACTTTTTTCCGTTTTATACTGTTTTTTATTCAGCCATTCAAATGGACTTACTCCATACTTCTTGTGAAACTCTTTAAAATCTGGTGTCTTAAAATTCGAAAGCTTTGCTTCACTTATTACTTTAGAAAAATACATATAGTCATTTGAATAAACCGTATATTTCCCTTTAAAGTAATCTCCTATCGAACCAGTTCCTGCAAATAAGTCTGCAAAGGTTTCTCCCTCAATTTTATATTTGTCAATAACTTTCTCAATAAAAGTTAACAATTTTGTCTTATTTCCCAAATAGCACATCATTCAACCCTATCCTTATTTTCAAGTTTATATTCAATAATCTCTTCTAGTTGACATTGAAGTGCTTCACATAGCCTTGCAAGTGCCTCCATAGAAACAGTCTCATCTTTAGATAATCTAGATAATGTCGAATTTGTAATCCCAGCCATATCTCTCAAAGATGTTTTGTTAATTCTCCTTTTCAACGTTAACTCCCACAGTCGTTCATAACTAAAACCATGTAGTTCCTCCGTCCACAAAAGTGGAATATTATTCTATAAATATAGAATTGTTATATCACAGAATGCCACTTTATAATTAACCGTTTTAAACTTATTATGTACTTTTTGAGTTTTGGTGATAAAAGGCACTCTAGGGAATCATTCACCAGAGTGCACCCGTCATTATTTCCAATTAATTTTAGCTGAAATTCCTAGCTGCTTAGTTAACTTTTCAAGCTTATTTTTAGTATCTTTTCTTGAAAAATTTGTGAATAGCCATACACCTGGAGCCACTTCTGCTGAAATTGGTCTGCCATTATAAGTTGAAACTTTTCTACCTAAAACGACTCCAGCAGTTGGTGCATTTGGCGCTATTAACTCTTCTATCTGTTGTTTGTATTTATCGTCGACAAGCATTGATTTTACGAAATCAACAAACAGACCTCTTGCAGACTTTGATTGTAGTGTATGACCATCATATTGAATTTCAAACATATCTGATGGACTAACCTCATTCGTTAATTCACCCTCTGAAACACCAAACAGATCAATATTTGCAATATCATCAATGATCTCAAAAACAGTCTCATACAATTGATCTGACTGGGCTTTTGAAAGCTTCCCAATATAAGATTTGTTTCCAATAGTTGAATTCATCATTTGGTAATCTGATTTCTCAGTGAAATCTTGAATGAGTCGCTTCTCCAAATAATCGGTATCAGCTTTTGATAGTTTTCCATCTGTTCTGGAGAAAAATAAAACTGACTCAACCCATTTCTTATCTTCTTTAGAAAAGTGTTGATATAACCGTTGATAAATGGTTTGGCCTGCAGATTGCCCACGTAGCGTTTATTTCCACCAATTAAAACATAGATAGCTGTATGACTCGCAAAGTCTTGTTCTTTTAGATAAGGCAAGTCACTGCGATTCATGGAAACTAGCATTGCCGGCTCACGTTCAAAATATGAAATATTATCTTTTTGTGAATCTTAGAATATAAAAATCTGCTTCATAACCTTGTCTCCCATGGAATTTCGATAATATATTATATCACGTAACCGTTACCAAAATCATCTAAGCTATCAACTCTACGGTGTAAAACCCGTCAACTCAAGGCTCCATAACATTTCTGTCAACTCTACGGTTCGCCATGAAAAAGTCATTTTTACACGGAAAAGGGCAATCCGAGGATTCCCCGAGCTGCTCAAACCTTATTATATCACCGTTCCACGAGTGAGCAGACCTACACACTCGATGTGATGCGTCTGCGGAAAAAGATCCACCGGCTGTACTTTCTTCAATTCATAGCCCAACTCTTGATAGCGTTTGATATCACGCGCCATGGTTGCTGGGTTACATGAGACATAAGTAATCTTCTCAGGTTGCATGGCGACGCTGGCTTTGATGAAGCTTTCTGTCAACCCCTTGCGTGGTGGGTCTACAATGATAACATCTGGTTTGATACCATCCTGGCTCCACTTGGCCATGGCATTTTCAGCTGAGTCAGCCACATAGTGGGCGTTAGTAATGCCGTTGCGTTCTGCATTTTTCTTGGCATCTTCGACGGCTGTTTCGATGACTTCAACGCCGTAGACTTCCTTGACCTGTTTTGCAAATGACAAACCGATTGTCCCGATTCCTGAATAGGCATCAATAACAATGCTGTCGCTGTTTAGATCTGAGAAATCAATGGCTATTTGATAGAGTTTTTCAGCCATCTCAGTGTTAACCTGATAGAAAGACTGGGCAGAAATCTCATAGTCATTACCCAACATACTGTCTGTGATGGTGTCTTGACCATAAAGAGTTCGGAACTCCTTACCAAAGATGGCGTTAGTGTTCTTATCGTTGATGTTTTGGATGATAGAAACGACACTTGGGAAAGCTTCTGTAATTTTAGCAATGACTTGGTCAATACGGAAGACTTTTGGTCTGGTCGTTACAAAGACCAACATCATCTGACCTGAATAATGACCACGACGAACTACCAAATGACGAATCAAACCTGTCTGCTCCTTCTCGTCGTATGGTTTGAGGTCATAGCGACGGAGAAGGTCACGGACAAAGACAATGAGTTTATCAATTTCCTTGTCTTGGATAAGGAAATCTTCAATTGGAATCAAGTCGTGCGAATTCTTGCGGTAGAAACCTGTTTCAAGCTGACCTTTAACACGGCGAACAGGTACCTGAGCCTTGTTACGGTAGGCGTAAGGTGTTTCCATACCTAGTGTTTCAGCAACTTCTACGTCCGAGATACCGGCTGTCTTATAGAGGTTGTCCACAACTTGTTTACGCTTGAACTTGAGCTGCTCCTCGTAGGTCATATGTCCAAAATCAGCAATCCCTGAACGGAGATAGGTTGCATCAATGTCCTGATTGCGGTTTGGTGAAAGGGTCACATACTCCTCAACCTTTCCAAAGCCGATATTTTTCTTGAGCTTAAGCACGCGCATCTTGATGACTTCACCTGGGAGGGCATTATCCACGAAAAAGACAAAGCCATCCACCTTGGCAACGCCTGCTCCTTCATGTGTCAAATCGACAATTTCAACTTCTACAATATCGTTTTTATTTAACATAATTCAACTTTCTTTACTTTTAGGGGGCCTAAATATACCTTCAAAGGCCTTTTACTACCCTCCATTATAGCACATATAAATCAAATTTATGACTAGCCATAAATAATATAAATTTTACAGAAAAGTCATACAGTGCTATCATAGGTCCATGACAAAAAATTAAACGACTCAGCAACTTGCTAGATGTCGTTTCTATCTAAAGGAGAATAATCATGCCAGATATTACCATTCATACAATCGAAACTGCACCAGAAGAAGTCAAAGACGTCCTTCAAACAGTCAAAGATGCCAATGGGGGATTCATTCCAAACTTGATTGGTCTCCTTGCTAATGCGCCAACTGCGCTTGAAGCTTACCGTACTGTCGGTGAAATCAACCGTCGCAATTCATTGACACCAACTGAACGTGAGGTTGTTCAAATTACAGCTGCTGTTACTAACGGATGTGCTTTCTGTGTGGCAGGTCACACAGCCTTTTCAATCAAGCAAATCCAAATGACACCTCAACTTTTGGAAGCCCTTCGTAACCGTACACCAATCGAAGACGATCCAAAACTTGATACCCTTGCTAAATTCACTATTGCCGTGATCAATACCAAAGGTGCTGTTGGTGACGAAGCCTACAATGACTTCTTGGAAGCTGGTTACACTGCTCAAAATGCCCTTGACGTTATCTTGGGTGTCAGCCTTGCTAGCTTGTGTAACTACGCTAACAATCTCGCACAAACACCGATTAACCCTGAACTTCAAGAATTCGCTTAATTCAAAACCAAAGGATAAACTAGAGGAGGACCTAAGCCTATGTCACATTTTTCAAAAGAATTCCTTACTTGGTTGGACACCAACGCTGACCATATTGACCAAGAGTCTGGACCCATTGCGGACCAACTTCTTGAAAAAATTGCTGAAAACGACGTCTTTAAAATCGGCGTACCTGCTGAGTTTAATGGCCTAGGTGGTGGTCCTACTCAAGTTGTTGATGTGCTTGATGAATTGGCACAACACTCTTTGACAGCTTCCTTTATTTCTTGGGGGCACCGTACTTTCATCGAGTATATCCTTGCGAGTGATAATGCTTACCCTCGTGAAACATGGTTGAAAGAATTGTATACCGGTGAGCGTGCTGGTGGAACTGGCTTGTCAAATGCGGTCAAATTCTTGTCAGATATTGAAGAATTGAATGTTACCATCAGTCAAGAAGGCGATGACTACTATCTTGATGGTCGTTTGCCTTGGGTAACTAACCTTCGTTCTGATAAATTCGCTGCTCTCTTTGCTGCTGACTTTAAAGACGGTAGCCAACCTTGGATTATCACCATTCCATCTGAAGCTGAGGGTCTCAGCCGTTCTGAAGATTTGGAATTTGTTTCCCTTCAAGGTGCTAACACTGCCTCTCTTACTTTTGATCACGTTAAGTTAAATCCTAATTGGATCCTTTCAAAAGAAGGTACGGACTATATTGCCAAAACACGTCCGAACTTCCTTGGTTTCCAATTTGGTCTTGCCTTTGGTTTGGCCAAACGTTCTCTTGATGAGGTTGAAGCTAGTCTAAACAGTAACCGTAGCGTTCTTCGTGAAGAATTTGAAGCAACACGTGGAAATCTTCTTGCTATTCAAGACCAACTCTTTGCGGGTCTTAATGATGCTAATTATTTCATTGAAAAACCACGTGAACTTTTCCAATTGCGTATCGATATTGTCGACGTCGTAGCCAACAGCCTGCTCCTCGAACTTCAGGCTAGTGGTGGTCGTGGCTACTTGAAAGAATCAGAATCAAGCTTTATCCGTCGTTGGAATGAAGGCGTCTTCCTTCCAATTGTATCTCCGAGTGCGGTGCAGCTTCGTCACATTCTTGCAGCTAGCTAGAAAGGCCGGTGGACCAATGAAGGTATTTTTTAAGAAAATTCCCTTGGCCCTATCTAGTCTAGTTCTTGCCCTCTTTAGTTTATCCAATCAAATAAGCCACTTTGCCCTGATTGCTCAGGGCATTTGGTTTCTGGCCAGTATCGGTTTTATACTTATACTAGGTCGCTTGATTCTTGGCTTTGAAACAAGTAAGGGAAGACCTGCGCAACCCAGTCGTTGCTTCGGCCTTTGCTAGCTACTTTATGGCTGCCTTTCTCTTTGCCAGCCGCCTCCCACTAGCTCAAACAGGCTTAAGTGTGACTTGGGTTGGACTCCTTGGACTGTATATTGCCTATATTATTTTTTTCAGTCTGCGTTTTATGCACCCACTATCTTTGAACCAAGTCTTTCCAAGCTGGTTCGTGATCTACGTTGGACCTGCTATCAGTCTTGTGACAGTACCAGCTAGTGTTCCAACTAGCATCAAGGGACTTATTCTGGGAGTAACGGGATTAGCGACTCTGGCCCTCTTTCCACTTGTTTTGTGGAGAATGAGACAGATAGCCATCCCTCACCTCTATCGACCTATACTTGCCATTTTAGCAGCACCTCTGGCCCTTCTCATTACCAGCTCAATCAAGAGTAATCAAAGACCTGCAACTTTTATTTTACTTGCCCTACTCTTATTCTCGCAAGCATTCTTTTTCTATGCTCTTGATCTCTTCGTAAAACTGGTTAAAAAAGGCTTTATGCCACTTTTTGCAGCTTTTAGCTTTCCCTTAGTCAATAGTGTCAATGCTTTTAAGGCAGCCACTACCAGTCTTGGACTAGTCAATCCAGCTACCCAATTGGTTTATAAGGTAGAGTTCGTCTTCGTTCTTGTCATCATGACCTATTTGCTCTATCATTTTATTAAGCTTTTGTATAATCATTTTATACAAGCTAAACGCTAAAAAACAAGCACGTTCACAGAACATGCTTGTTTTTTATTTATCTAAATCCTAGTTCTTTTAATTTATCCTGGTAACTGTCAAAATCAATTTCAATCCCTTGACCGCCATACAAATCATAACTGTCAATCCAATCACCATCCGAAGGAATGGTGATTGGATTGATCCCATGTTTAAAACTACCAGCATTTGAAAGTCCCAAATCCAACATTTCCGTCATGCTCATATTGGTTGAAGTCAGTGAGTATACTTTTCCTAAAGCCTCAGGACCCTTGAAAAGACTAATAGGATTTTTAACTTGCTTCATAATAGCTTGCATCACTTGTTGTTGCCGCTTGGTACGCCCATAATCCCCTTCATCGTCCTTACGGAAACGAGCGTAATTAAGAAGAGTTCGTCCATCCATCTGTTGCTTACCGACTTTAATGGTTTGATTCGGAACATTCCCATCCTTGTCCATCCTCAAATCATCTGGAACTTGGACCGAAGATACTTTTTTACCATCAATAGTTGAGAATTTGGCATTGATTTTCACGCCATCTGGGAACAGGGTATCAATACCTGTCGCAAAGGTCTCAAAGTCGACCATGGCATAGTACTTGATATCAATGTCAAAATTTCGTTTGAGCGTCTCACGCATAAGCTCTGCTCCTTGATGATTATTTTGCTCACCAATATTGAAAGCCGTATTAAGTTTCAAGTCCTGAGAATAGTCGGTTTCTGAAGCGCCCTTAATATTAACCAAGGTGTCACGCATAAAGCTTACCATCTTGATTTTGCCTTCCTTATTGCCCACATTGACAACTATAATAGAGTCTGTTCTGGCATCGGTAGATTTTTGGCTGACTCGTTGGTCAGAACCCAAAATAAGGATATTCACCCCATCCTTAGTATCTTTACCGTTAAAGGTTTCGACTAAGGCCGGTCGATAGGCTTTACCATTGTTACCAGCAGCAGAAAGGTCTGTTCCCTTGTAAAATTGATAGGCCATGGCTATCACTAAGAACACAACCCCAAGACTCAAGCATCTGAATACCAGTTTAACAACCTTCTTGAGTTTTCTTTTTTTCTTATGTCGCGTTTTCTTTGTTGAATGCGGATTGGACTTTGGTTCCGATATTGCTGAAGGTGGCACTCGTCTTTGAACCTTTTTTCGCTTAGGTTTTAGTTGAGGCGCTTCCTCTCGATAGACAGGCAGACCTTCCTCTGTTAGCTGGTTGACATCCTCATAATCAGGATCCTGATAATAATTTGAACGATTATCATAAGGTTGGCGCCATGCTTCTTGATAGTCAGCTCTTTGACCTTGATACCTCTCGTAGGAACGTTCAGCTTCATAGGCATCCAACTTTCCTTGTAGATAATTTAATTCCGAAGCCTGCTGTCCATTAAGGCGGGCAAGATTTTTTAAAAGATAGCTGTAACGTAACCGTTCATGATACGTAAACGGCACATTGTTAGATTTGGTCATAAGATTTCCCTTTAAATTTCATAGACTTGGTAAGCTCCCAAGATTTTATATCCAATTCCAACTGCAGTCAGCTCTTCAAGAGCGAACTGAGCCAACTTTTTCCTTTGTATAATCACAATCAATAATAAAGAAATACTCGCCAAGTACCGTCTTCAAAGGACGACTTTCTATCTTGGTCAAGTCAATGCCTCGCCAGGCAAAGGTCGATAAGGCCTTGTAAAGTGCACCTGGCATATTGTCAGGCAGGGTCAAGGCCAGCGTTAATTTACAATTAATCTGATTGAGCGGAATTTCAGGAACAGTGCTCCCTAATAACCAGAAACGGGTATAATTCTTCTCAATTTCCTGAATATCCTTAGCTAAAATTTCGAGACCGTATTCCTTGGCAGCTGCATGCGGAGCGATTGCAGCATAAGGCTGGTCAGGATTATCTGCGACATAGCGAGCCGCAAAGGCTGTACTGGCTGTTGTCTCAATCTTGGCATGTGGAAAATGCTGTTTAATATACTTTTTCCCTTGGGCAATAGCCTGTGGGTGTGAGAAGATTTTCTCAATCTTTGCATGGTGTTTGCTAGCCATTAACTGTTGCTTGATGGGTTGAACAATCTCGGCCACAGCACGAATGTCTGCCTGGTGGAAGAGATAGTCTAAACTCTCATGAACAGAGCCCTCAATGGAATTTTCCACCGGAATGACTGCATAATCCACACGTCCCTCTTCATAAGACTTGATAACCTCAGTAATGGTACCTAGAGAAACCAAGTCTGCCTCAGGAAAAGCCTTTAAGGCTGCATTATGCGTAAACGACCTCCACTGGGGCCCAAATAACCTACATACATTTGATAAACCTTGCTACTTCTTCTGGCGTTCGGTTATCAACTGTGACAACCAAATCTGCTAAATCTTGATAGAGTGCCATTCGACCATCATAAATGGCCTTGAATTCCTCTTTAGAATGATTGAGAAAGAGGGGGCGTTGATTTCTTGATATCCTTTTTCAATACGATTATAGACCACATCAAAAGAAGCGTGGAGCCAAACGTTATGCTTACGATTTTTCTTCAAAAGTTTACGATTGCGCTCCGTCACAACGACACCACCTCCAGTAGAGATGATGACGTCATCTCCCTCTTGAAGGAGTTCCTCCAAAGTCTCAGACTCAATCTGACGAAAACTTGCTTCGCCTTCTTTGGCAAAGAAATCAGTAATGGACATTCCAATTTTCTCCTCGATGACCTGATCCATATCTACGAAACGACCATCCAGGTATGGGGCGACGGAACTCTTACCAACTCCCATAAAGCCCAATAAAACCTTAGCCATGGAGCAATCCTTCCAAGTCACTAAAGAAGCTTGGGTAACTTGTATTGATAGCTTCCGCACGTTGCAAGTCAACCTCACCATCTTGAACCAAAAGGGCAGCAATAGCTGTCATCATACCAATACGGTGGTCACCAAAGGTATTGACCTCTGCCCCGTGAAGAGGCGTCTTACCAGTGATAATCATACCATCCTCAGTTGGAACAATATCAGCACCCATAGCATTCAAGGCATCCGCTACAACCTGAATACGGTCAGTCTCTTTGACCTTGAGCTCTTCAGCATCACGAATCACAGTCTTACCTTGGGCTTGTGTCGCCAAGAGTGTGATAATCGGAAGTTCATCAATCAAACGTGGAATGATGTCACCGCCAATTTCGGTTCCTTTAAGTTCTGAAGTTTCAACCGTAATGGTCGCAGATTTTGCAACTTGGTCAATATCTGAAAGGGTAATCTTACCACCCATATCCTTGATCACATCAATGATACCCGTACGTGTCTCATTAATACCAACATTTTTCAAGACAATCTTAGAGTTTGGTACCACAAGTCCTGCTACCAACCAAAAAGGCGGCTGAAGAAATATCCCCTGGAACCACAACTTCTTGAGCAGTAAAGCTTTGGCCACCAGAAATACGAATTTCCTTGCCATCTACTTGAAGCTGACCACCAAACTGCTGAATCATATCTTCCGTATGATTACGTGTTTTTTCCTTTTCAATGATGACAGATTCGCCATCAGCTTGAAGGGCCGCAAAAATAAGGGCAGACTTAACCTGAGCAGAGGCCACTGGCAATTCGTAATAAATAGGTTTAAGGGACTTGCTACCGTGCATTTTCAATGGTGGCAAATCACGGTCTGTTTGACCAGAAACCTCTACACCCATCTGACGCAATGGAATGGTCACACGGTCCATTGGACGTTTTGAAAGGGAATCATCTCCAAACATTTCCACATCAAAATCCTGACCTGCAAGCACACCTGAAATCAAACGAATCGATGTTCCAGAGTTGCCCATATCCAGCTTGTTTTGAGGAGCCTTGAGACCATCAAAACCAACACCGTGAATGCGTACCACATCACCATCATCCTCGATAGTCACACCCAAATCACGGAAGACCTGCATAGTTGAGAGGACATCCTCACCTCGTAAAATATCACGAACAGTTGTCACACCTTTGGCAAGACTTCCGAACATAATCGAACGGTGACTGATTGACTTGTCACCAGGGATGCGCAAGCTGCCATGAAGACCTTGAGCCTTGGTTTCTAGTTTCATAGGTTACTCCTAAAAATTTTATAGTTATTCCCATTATACCATATTTGAAAGCCTAACCATAGACTGAATTGTCAAAATATTCACTCGATTGTATTGCCATACTTTTCTTTCAAAAGGCAACTGCCTCTTGAACACGGTTCCGAATTAAGTCAGCAGAGTCCTGCAAAGATGTTTTCCTCAGCCGACAAAGTCAAGTGGACAGGGGCTTCCACACCTTGACGTCCTAAAATAACTGGATAGCCAAGATAAGTCTGATAGATTTCTTGATAGCTAGATACTGCCACCTCTTCTTGAGCGTCAGAAAGGATAATTGTCACCAAACGAAGAGCAGCACTGGCAATACCGTATGAAGTATAGCCCTTACCATAAAAAACCTTGTGCCCCTTCATGGAAGCCATAAAGAGATTTTGACGCTCCTCTTCACTCGTTAAAGCTGTAATATCTTGACCTTTCACCTTAACCTGACTCCATGCTGTAAATTGAGAGTTGCCATGTTCCCAAGATTGTAGCCTGATACTGATTTGGGATTAACTTCAGAACCTCTCCCACTGCTGCCTTCATTCTAGCCGTATCAAGTAAAGTCCCTGTCCCAATCACGCGTTCCTTTGGCCAACCTGTGAATTCTTGATAGAGAGCTGATACAGCATCTACAGGATTCGAGATAACCAAGAGTATACCTTTAAAATCCAATTTTTTAAGTTCCTGAGAAACCTGATAAACGGCTTCTCGAGTAAATGGGAATTCAGCAAAGCGGTCCTCACCAGCATTGTGCTGTAACTGAATATTGCCAAGAGATGAAATAATCACATCAGCATCTTCAAGTGCCGCATAATCATTAACCACGATGTTTGCATAGTTGGCCAGATTGGCCATGGCATCCTTAAAATCCTGGGCATCTGCTTCAACTTTCCTCTCATTAATATCAATAAAAGACATAACTATCGGCTAAGCCCTGAGCAATAGCCCCATGAGCTACCGCGGCACCAACATTTCCCATTCCAATAATTCCAATTTTACGAGCCATAATTTACCTCCTTTAATGCAGAAAAAGCCCTGCCAATTGACAAAGGCCTCCCTTATTAGTTATTCAATTCTTGCAAAGGTTTGAAGATGATACGTTCAATATCGTTCAAATAAACAGACAAACCTTGTTGTGCAGCCAAGTATTCTTTCAAAAGGGCATTAGCTTCTACCTTTTGACCCAATTCTTGAACAGCTGCTTGTTCTTCTGCTGTTGGCATTGTACCAGCTTGCATTTTAGCATAGAAATCCTCTTGGAAATCAGTAAACTCTTTGAAAAGAGCGCTAGCTTCAGCATCAGCTGCAATCGCTTCTTTTTTCTCTACCAAAGTTTTGTACTCAGGAAGGGCACGAATGCCACGTTCCAACTCATTTGCTAAATCATAAATATTTGTCATTTTATTCTCCTAGGCGATCACCACATGATAGTCCGTATTGGCTTCAATAACAGTCTTAGCATGTGTGCGATCTTTTTCATTTTTAAAAGTAATTTGAAGAATACCGTGAATATCCTCACGATTTTCCTCATTGATACGAAGGTTAACCAAAGACGTTCCTCGCAACAATTCCATAATGCTAAGGATAACGTCCTCACGGTCAGGCACATCCACGAAAATATCGAAGGCACTTTCCACGCCACCTCTTTTTATGAATTTCCATCTCTTTACGTTTCTTACGACCGTTGTCAAAGAACTCCCAAATAGCACTCTCATCCTCAGCCTTAATCAAGTCAGCCACATGGTCCAAACGTTTTTTGAAATCTTCAATACGATCCAAAACAGCAGCTGGCCCATTGGTCATGAGAATGGAAGCCCACATACCAGGTTCACTTTCAGCAATACGGGTCATATCTCGGAACCCCCCAGCCGCAAAGTGATTGGTCATCTCGTGAGCCTGAGCATAATCAGCTGCCTGCTCCATAAGACCAGAAGCCAAAAGATGTGGAAAATGACTGATTTGACTGGTTACACGGTCGTGTTCAGCTGCATCAATCTCCACATAACGTGACTTAAGGCCAGACAAGATATCCTTAAGCTCAGGGATCGTTGTCTCTTCTTGTTAGACTTGTCGGTGTGAAAATATAATAAGCATTTTCAAAAAGTGTCACGTCAGCTGCAATAGCCCCTGATTTATAGAACCGGCCATAGGGTGAGATCCTACAAACTGAACATTTTTGCCTGTTAGATAACGCTCCGCTGCCTCAACGATTTCACGCTTGGTTGAGCCCGCATCTGTTATGATGACATTATCTTTAAGGTCCAGATCAGCCAACTCCTTCAAGTAGGCCATCGTTTGCTTGATTGGCACTGCTAAGATAATGACGTCCGCAAGGGGGGCAAACTCTTTAAAATCACCTGTTGCACGGTCAACGATCCCACGCTCAAGTGCAATATTTCGAGAATAGTCAGAGCGATTATATCCAAGAATTTCATAATCAGGGTGATCCCTTTTAATCCCTAAGGCCAGGGAGCCACCAATCAGACCCAATCCTGCAATATAAATAGTTTTTTTACTCATTCCTACTCCCGTCTTTTCACTGATGCTGCTTAAAAGTTTTTCACATAGGCACGGTGACGTGCTACCGCTTCTTTCAATTCTTCCATGTTGTCAGAAGAGAATTTGTCCAAGATTTCATTGGCTACGACAGTAGCGACTACTGATTCCATAACGACACCTGCTGCAGGCAAGGCCGTTGGATCTGAACGCTCAACCGTTGCCTTGTATGGCTCATGGGTCTCAATATCTACTGACATTAGTGGTTTATAAAGAGTTGGAATTGGCTTCATAACCCCACGGACTACAATTGGTTGACCATTTGTCATTCCACCTTCAAAACCACCAAGGTTGTTAGTGCGACGCGTATAGCCATCCTCTTCATTCCAGAGAATTTCGTCCATCACTTGAGAGCCCTTGAGGTAGCCATCTTTGAATCCAAGACCAAACTCGACCCCCTTGAAGGCATTGATAGAAACAACTGCTTGAGCAATCTTGGCATCCAACTTGGTATCCCATTGCACATAAGAACCAAGTCCTACAGGTACACCACCAACGACCGTTTCAACGACACCACCGATTGTGTCACCCTCTTTTTTGATTTGGTCAATGTAATCTTTAATTTCTTCTCACGTTCTTGGTTAACAACTGAAATCTCTGATTGTTGAGCCAATTCCTTGATTTGAGCGACTGTCAAATTCTCTCAGGAACATCAATTTCCTTACCACCAAAGACAACCACATGGTTGGCAATCTCAATATCAAGCTCAGCCAAGATACGTTTAGCAACAGCACCTACTGCCACACGCATGGTTGTTTCACGCGCACTAGAACGTTCCAAGGAATTACGCAAATCATCGAAACGGTATTTCATTCCACCAACCAAGTCAGCATGTCCTGGACGTGGGTGAGTGATTTTACGTTTGGTTTTTCAAACGGTCCTCAATATCTTCCACAGCCATGATATCCAACCATTTTTGATGGTCCTTGTTGATAACATGAAGGGTGATTGGAGCCCCTGTTGTTTTCCCATGACGAACACCTGAAGTGATTTCAACCTTATCAGACTCAATTTTCGCGGCCACCACGACCATAGCCACCTTGGCGACGTTTCAAATCGCCATTGATATCTTCAGCCGTCAAGGGAAGGCCTGCTGGAACACCTTCGATAATTGCTGTTAAACGTGGGCCGTGAGACTCACCTGCTGTTAAATATCTCATTTATTTCTCCAAGTACTCTTTCATTTCAACTAAAGGAATTTGATTGATAGCTGCCTTACCAATCTCTGGAACGATAACTGTCTTAATGCTATTACCACGGGCTTTTTTGTCATGTGTGAGGGCTGTATAGAGCTCCTCAACACGCCATGGCTCATAGTCTACTGGCAAGCCAAATTTGACACACATCTCAGCGATTTGACGTGTGATTCCCTTAGGCATTAAACGGTTTTTTTTCTCAGCAACACGTGAAATCTGAACCATTCCGATAGCCACCGCTTCACCGTGCATGACTTTACCGTAACCAGCTGTTTGTTCAACGGCATGCCCAATCGTATGACCAAAGTTTAGGTACATACGGACGCCACCTTCAAACTCATCTTCAACCACAATTTTACGCTTAACGTTACATGAACGGTAAATGATGGTCTCTGAGTTTTCCAAAATACTATGAACCGAACCATCAATGTTATCAAGGAGCTGCCAAAGTTCAGGATCATCAATCAAACCGTATTTGACAACCTCACCCATACCTTCAATCAATTCACGTTTACCAAGTGTCTCAAGGACATTAGGATCAATCAAAACCCCATCAGGCTGAGCAAAAGTTCCCACGATATTTTTAGCAAATGGTGTGTTCACACCTGTCTTACCACCAATAGATGAATCTACTTGGGCAGTTAGACTAGTTGGAACCTGAACGAAGTGAATGCCACGCATATAGGTTGAAGCGACAAATCCTGCTAAGTCACCAACAACGCCACCACCAAGAGCAACAATACCATCACTACGAGTCATGCCATTCTTAATCAAAAACTCATAAGCCTTATTAACAGTTTTAAGATTTTTACTTGCTTCACCTTCTAGGAAATAAAAACGACTACCTCAAAACCTTCGTGCTCCAAGCTAAGCAACTTTTTCTGCATATAGAGCTCCCACATGATTGTCCGTGATAAGTGCAATCTTTGTGGTTCCAAAGTGACTTGACCCATTGTCCTACCCTTTAAGAGCTCCCTTTCAATGATAATGTCATAAGGGTTTTGTTTTAAATTTACCTCTAGTTTCATCGTCGACCCTCCTAGCTATTGTATATGTTTCTAATTCCTGCCAAATAGCACCTGTTGGCATATTCTCGCCTGTCCATAATTTAAAGGCACCTGCTGCTTGATAAAGTAACATGCCAAGTCCATTCACAGCCTCGATTCCCTGTTTTCTAGCCAAGGCCAAGAAAGGTGTTTCAAAAGGCTGGTAAATGATATCCGCAACTAAGAGTTCCTTAGGGAATCTTGTATCTATAGAAATGGGCAATGACTCACCATCCATACCCACACTAGTCGCATTGACCAATAAATCGGTTTGCCTTAATTCCTTTTGGAAGTGGTCAGCATCAGTTAAATCATGAAATTCTAAATAGCAATCGGTTTGATCAAGCAAGGTTCTAAAGTTTTCTTTTGCCTTGACCAAGGATTGGGGCCGAACATAGATACTAACTTTTTTTGCACCATCAAGAACTGCCTGTGTCACAATAGATTTAGCCGCACCACCAGCCCCCAAAATCATAATATGAGTATCCTTAGGATTAAAGTTCTTTAAACTAGCAAAAAAGCCAAAGCCATCTGTATTATGGCCGATCAAACGACCATCACGATTGACAACCGTATTGACTGCACCAATCAGTTGAGCTTCAGGACTAAGACCATCCAAAAATGGAATTACCTTTTCCTTATATGGCATAGACAAGTTGATACCGAACATATTGTAACGTCTAATATTTTCAACTGTCTCAGCCAGGTCTGACTCTGGAATTTCCCAAGCTACATAAACCCCATTAACATGTGTTTTTTCGAAAGCTAAATTATGAATGAAAGGAGAAATTGAATGCTTGATAGGACTGGCAACAACAGCTGCTAAGCGTGTGTGTCCATCAATCCGCATCCAAAACCTCCCTAATCCTACACATATCCGCAAGAGCAACTTGACCCGGTGCGCTGGTATTGTCAAGACTAGCAAAAGTCCATGATGACCCCACCAAGTCTCCCGCCAAACGTGACAAACGACCTAACTTACCCATTGACATAGTTACAAACTCTTGTTCAGGGTTAAAGGCCTTAAAGCCGCGTGTAAAATTCATAAGATCAAGGACATCTTGTTCATTCTTAGGCATAACGGCTACTTTAACAACTCTTGGCGTCAAGTTGGTCATCTCAGATAAAAGTTCCATAAGGTTTTCAGGTGTCTCCTCAAAGTTATGATAAGACAAAACCAAGTTTGAAAAATCAAGCATCTGGTCAAAGACTTCCTTGCGTGTGAAATACTCAAAATCAATATAATCTGGTGAATAGATAGCAGCTACATCCTTAATCAGTGTGACATATTCCCCATCAGTTAACTCAATCTTACCACCTTCACGTGTCGTACGAATGGTAAAAACAATTTCAAAGCCTGCGAATTTCTCAAAAATAGCTGGAGCAACCGTTAAGATACTCATGCGTCAAATTCAAAAATCTCATCTGTCTACCCTCAAAACGAGACAGCTCAAGCTCTTGTGCCTCCTCTAAACTAGTTGGCATAATCGGAACTACAATTTTCATTTATTTACCTTTATTGTGTATACTTTCAAATAATTTGATGTTGGATCATTAGGATTGACGGCAAAATCCACTGGTAATTGTTGCAAGTTAACAAAGTCCGCTGAAACATCTCCCAATCCCTTACGCAGTTGCTTTTTAAACTGTTGCACTGTCATATTAGCTGCATTGGTACTTGCAATAATTGTCCCATACTCTGATAGAATATCAAGACTCTGCGCAATCAACTTGTGGTAATCCTTATTTGCTGAGAAAGTGCGTTT
>SCPN01001449.1_pt1 | contig 18107 bp, 20 predicted proteins | sample 6106831 | NCBI WGS metagenome assembly SCPN01 (sample SAMN10720447, study PRJNA508395) | human gut metagenome | isolation source: Participant 1, 0 month
TCCTTTTGATAAGAATAATATGCTGATAAAACCGGTATGACTTTTGAAGAAGGGAAAAAGCTGCGGATATATTAGTGGAAAGAAATATTCCTTTCAATGCTATCTTCGCTTTTACGGAGACATTGGCCATGGAGCTATGAACAGATTGAGGGAACTTGGGAAAAAATACCCGAAGAAATCGCCGTAGCCAGTTTTTCAGGAACCGAACTTTCCAACATAGTCTATCCCAAATTGACTACAGTAGAACCGCCTTTGTACCAGATGGGAAAAAGCTGCCGAACTTATTTTAGAGAAAATCAAAGATCCGGCATCTCCCAATCATTCAATCGTGTTGGATGCGGAAATCAAAATGCGTGCATCGACGCCACGTTTGGAGGTATATTAATGACTTATCTATCAGATATTATATCTTAATACTTTCCTGAAAAACAGACCGAAGTTACAAAGTTTGCTGAATAGTAATCTTATACGATACCAACAAAAGAAGAATTCAGATTTATACAGTTTTGAATCATTCAATGCTCTTTCTCTATAATACGTCCAATTCTTCCAGCTCCTTCACTTTTCTTCTGTATGGCCGATAAACAAGCAGTTTGAGTGAGTAGCTGCTTCTTCACCTCTCTTCAGATATCTGTGTATGTACAGATATCAATTCTCTGATTCCCAAAATTTTATCCATCATTGCATTAGTTTTAGTGTTATTATTTCATTAATTTGTCATTTTGCAAGGCTTCTTTTTTGAAACTCAAGCTTTCACCCGTGAAACACTTATGTTTCAAGTAGCGAAACGAAGTGTTTCTCGCTATTGTCCATACTTTTCATTGTTTGCCATAATTCTATCATTTCTATTTTTAATATTACATTTCACTCATCCCATTCTGCCATTATTACTTTTCACTCCGCATTCTCCATTACATCCGAATAGACACATTTAATGAAAGAAGTAAATAGTAAGATTGAAGATTAATGATTAAGAGGAAAATTTGATCATTTGAGAAAGTTCAGAATTGACCAAACTATAATAAGAATGGCACGTATTATGAGGAGTATTGTTTAAGAATATAATTAAAACATATTCTTGTACATATCTTAATATTATAAAGCAATCGACACTTACATTCCTATTAATACTCTACTTTCCTCTCCGTTCATAGCTAATTTAGACGAAAAAGAACATTTTCTCCCGAAAAGTTTTTGTAATATCAGAGTTAATCGTATTTTTGTGTACAATTTTGGTGTAGTGATGACAGAAGAAGAAAAAAAGTTATTGAATTCCTTTGAAACGCAACTACGGCATTTGATTTATTTGCACGATGAACTAAAGCGTGAAAATGCCGAGTTGAAGAAGCTTCTCGAAAATGAAAAGCTGAAAAACGAGAAGGTACAAGCTCAATACGATGAATTGGAAGTCAGCTATACAAACCTAAAAACAGCTACGGCAATCAGCCTTAACGGCAGCGACGTAAAAGAGACGAAGCTGCGATTGTCAAAATTAGTGCGTGAAGTCGATAAATGCATCGCTTTGTTGAATGAATAAGAAGAAGATGTATGAACGATAAAATAAAGATAAACCTGCAGATAGCAGACTCAAACTACCCGTTAACCATCAACCGTGAGGAAGAACAAATGGTACGGGAAGCCGCCAAGCAGGTAAATATCAGGCTTAATAAGTATCGGGAAGTCTATAAAAATCTGGAACCCGAAAAAATTATTGCCATGGTAGCCTATCAGTTCTCGTTAGAGAGACTGCAATTGATGCAACGTAATGATACCAGCCCCTATGTGGAGAAGGTAAAAGAACTGACAGAATTGCTGGAGGATTATTTTAAGGAAGAATAAATCCCGACCGGCTATTCGCTGATAAGAGATAAAACAACCACGCACTGCACAATATCCAAGCAAAAATAATTGCTTTGATATTTTAAATTAAATGTAGAATGATAGCAATAATAGCAACAGCAATTGCTTGCTTCATCGTAGGAGGAGTCCTTTCATATATACTATTCCGGTATGTACTGAAATCCAAATACGACAATGTCCTGAAAGCGGAGACGGAAGCGGAAGTAATTAAGAAAAACAAGCTGCTGGAAGTGAAGGAGAAATTCCTGAATAAGAAAGCGGATCTTGAAAAGGAGGTAGCATTGCGGAATCAGAAGATTCAGCAAGCGGAAAACAAGTTGAAGCAACGTGAAATGGTACTTAGCCAGCGTCAGGAAGAAATCCAACCTAAAAAGATGGAAGCCAAAGCGGTAAAGAGAATCTGGAAGCGCAACTTGTGATTGTTGATAAGAAAAAGAAGAACTCGATAAACTGCAACAGCAGGAAATTGATAAACTGGAAGCAATCTCCGGATTGTCTGCCGAAGAGGCCAAAGAACGCCTGGTAGAATCACTGAAGGAAGAAGCTAAAACGCAGGCACAATCATTCATCAACGACATTATGGATGATGCTAAATTAACTGCCAGCAAAGAAGCTAAACGTATCGTTATCCAGTCTATCCAACGGGTGGCTACGGAAACTGCCATTGAAAACTCTGTTACAGTATTCCATATCGAATCGGATGAAATCAAGGGACGTATTATCGGACGTGAAGGACGTAATATCCGTGCTCTGAAGCTGCTACCGGTGTTGAAATCGTTGTAGACGATACCCCGGAAGCAATTGTTCTTCTGCCTTCGACCCGGTTCGCCGTGAAATTGCCCGTTTGGCCCTGCATCAGCTTGTGACTGACGGACGTATCCATCCGGCCCGTATCGAAGAAGTGTAGCTAAAGTGCGCAAACAGGTGGAAGAAGAAATTATCGAAACGGGTAAACGTACTACCATCGACTTGGGTATCCACGGTCTGCATCCTGAATTGATCCGTATCATCGGTAAGATGAAATATCGTTCTTCATACGGCCAGAACTTGTTGCAGCATGCACGCGAAACAGCCAATCTTTGTGCTGTGATGGCATCGGAACTGGGACTGAACCCGAAGAAAGCAAAACGTGCAGGTTTGCTGCATGATATTGGTAAAGTGCCTGATGAAGAACCAGAATTGCCACGCATTGCTGGGTATGAAACTTGCCGAGAAATACAAAGAAAAACCGGATATCTGCAACGCTATCGGTGCTCACCATGACGAAACAGAAATGACCAGTCTGTTGGCTCCTATCGTACAAGTATGTGATGCCATCTCCGGCGCACGTCCGGGCGCACGCCGCGAAATCGTAGAGGCTTATATCAAGCGTCTGAACGATCTCGAACAGCTGGCAATGGCTTATCCGGGTGTAACAAAGACGTATGCTATCCAGTCAGGGCGCGAACTCCGCGTTATCGTTGGTGCAGATAAGATTGACGACAAGCAGACAGAAAGCCTGTCAGGTGAAATCGCCAAGAAGATCCGGATGAAATGACTTATCCGGGACAAGTGAAGATTACCGTTATCCGTGAAACACGTGCGGTAAGTTTCGCTAAATAACGTAACGATTCAAAAGAAGATTCATACAAGGGCGAAGAAATTCACCCTTTTTTAATACACGACTATGGGAAAGTATCAATTTGAGATTTGTACCAATTCAGTGGAAAGTTGCCTGGCCGCACAGGAAGGTGGAGCAGACCGTGTGGAACTGTGTGCCGGAATACCGGAAGGTGGAACAACGCCCTCCTATGGTGAGATCGCCATCGCAAGGGAAGTACTGACTCATACCCGCCTGCACGTTATTATCCGGCCTCGTGGAGGAGATTTTCTGTATTCGGATATCGAAATCCGGACAATGCTGAAAGATATTGAAATTGCACGGAAATTAGGGGCAGACGGAGTGGTATCCGGTTGCCTGACAGCAGAGGGTGAAGTAGACTTGCCAGCAATGCAGAAACTAATGGAAGCAGCTCAAGGGCTATCTGTGACTTTTCACCGGGCATTTGATGTATGCCGTAACCCGCATAGAGCATTAGAACAGATCATCAAACTGGGATGTAACCGTATTCTGACTTCCGGCCAGCAATCTACGGCTGAACAGGGAATCCCCCTTTTAGAAGAGTTACAGAAACAGGCTGCCGGAAGAATCACATTACTCGCCGGATGCGGAGTAAATGAAAATAATATCGCGCGCATTGCCGCAGAAACCGGAATCAACGAGTTTCATTTCTCGGCACGTGAAAGTATTCAGAGCGAAATGATATTCAAAAATGAAGCCGTCTCCATGGGAGGCACGGTACACATCAACGAATACGAACGAAACGTAACTTCCATACGAAGAGTAAAAGAAACGATTGATGCCGCTTTACATGGATAAATATGGCAGCAAGGGATGGGATATCTTTTCATAATAGTACTAATACAAGACAGAAATGGTGAACATACAGCCTTCAAGCCTTTTGTTCACCATTTCTTTTTTTGCATCATTACCAACAGTATCTCAAGAAACTGTTATACTTTTATTTATAAATATGGAATTATCGTAATATAAATACCAGTAATAATAGCCGAAGTAATTACTCCCGAGATATTAGCTCCCAAGGCATCTCCCAGAACAAATGAGTCCGGATTATCTTTGCTTACAATCTTTTGTGCAACCTTCGCGGTAGTGGGTACACAGCTAACAGCTGCAATACCGATTACCGGATTGTAATTACCCCGTTTAATAATATACATGATATATCCTCCGATTATTCCTCCGATACCGGAAAGTAATAATGCTACAATACCTAATACTAATAGTTTCAAAATCTTCGGATCGAGCAACAGATGTGCATCACAAAGTACACCCAGCAGTACGCCCAACATAAAAGTGGAGCCATAAAGCAACGGACCACTCACAAAATCATAGATATGTTTCATACCCGACTCACGAACAGCAACACCCAGGAACAAAGAGAAAAACAAAGGAGAAGCTACCGGGAACAAGAAACAGAGAATAGCACAAAGAACAGCAGAGAAAGCCAGTTTCACTTTAGCGTCGTAATTCTTCGGAGCTTTCTTTGTCACCATCTTAATAGCTCGGAAGCGTTTGGGAACCAACAGTTTTACCAAGTAAGGATAGCCTCCATACGTTAAGCCCAAATAAAGATAAGCAACCACCGTAATAGGAACAAAGAGATGTTTTGCCAATGCCAACGAAGTAAACAACACCATTGGTCCGTCGGCTCCACCCACCATAGCCACAGATGCACTTTCTTTCAGAGTCAGACCAAGAGCAGAAGCAATAGGTACTGTCAGAAAAGTGCCCAGCTCTGCGCACAAAGCCAGAAATATACTTGCAAATGGTTTCTGAAGCAGGAAGCCGACATCCAGAAGCGTCCCGATACCCATAAAGACAAAACAAGCTATCAGCCCGTTACTAAACGTCAGGGTATAAACAGGTTGCAGGAAATCTATCTGCATAGTATTCATTAATTGATCCGTATCTGAAAGCATCGGATCGAGAAAGAGATTACCCAGTGTACCGTCGGGCATAATGAGGGTTCCGCAGTTGATAGCTACCATTCCCAATCCCATCGGAATCATTACCATCGGTTCAAGTATACCTTTCCAGCCTAAATAGATCAGTAACAAACCGAGAAGTACTAAAAAAACTCTTGCAGAAGCAAGCACCCATCCGCTTGCCATCATTGTACCAATACCTTGAAACAAGGTAGCAAAATCTATATTTTCCATAAATTAGTTTTCTTTTATTGTTTGTTGCTAGTAAGTTTCTTTGAGTTCTTCTTATTGACATGTGCCTGCTCTTCTTCCCGAAGAAAGAATTCGCGGGTATCCTGTGAATAATAATAATTCATCAGATTATTTTCAGAAGCTCCCGGACTCACGCCATGATAATAGCCGGAATAGCCAGTAAAGTTTCTGTCGATCCCCTTACTGTAATCTTCACGGAAATCTCCCAAAGCATCTTCATCTGCAATGGGAATCTGTCGGACTAATCTCTCCACCTTTTGCCGATGCTGACGCCAGCGTCGCAAACGGAGTAGCTCCAAACGGTGGGAACTATAAAAATCAAATGAATCGGCCGCATAGGCAATCAACTTAATGACCGCAGCGACAAAAAAACCGATGAGGAACGTAAGCCCCATCATCGCAAGAGTAGATAGTAATAAATGAATCATAGTAATATAAAAAATTAGGTTGTATAATCTTATTCAAATATCCTTGCTTTTATACGACGTAACTCCCGTTTCACAACGGGAACACAATATTTTAATCCTTAAAGACAGACACATCAATATCCGTCCTTTGTTCCAAGTCATAGGAAATACATTCTTTGTTTTCCATGTTAACATGAATAAAACTAAGATAATAAATAAAGGAAATGATGGTAGATGGAGGATCTGAATAGGTACCTCACCTTACCCAAAGATAAGAATATAGTCTAAATGAGAATATGCGCCAATGTATAGACGTAATACTTACACGAATATTTAGTGTAATTGACATCAAGGCCGGTATGCCCCAAACGATTCTCCGGAAGCATAACATTCAGAGAGCTCAATATCTGTATAATGACAGTATTGGTATTGAACTTCAGGTTCTTGAAAGGAACAATGCTTCTCGGAAAAGAGATATTGTCAAAAATGCAGTCACTAACATTACAAGTGGATGTCTCGTCAACAAACTGCGAATGAGAATCTTTACCTGGCTTGTCGAAGCCGGCAGAAGAAACGCAACAGCATGACACTGCTTCATATCGCATATCATTAGACGAGGTTTCAGTTTTTTTCTGAAATCCCTGCAATTCTTTATTGGAAACATTACTAAATCCCAATACCAGAAATGCACATGCTAATATGCAAAAAATGTACTTAGTCATAATTTGCTGCAAACGTAATCATTCTTTTCCGAAAAAACGCATTAAGGGCAAGAATTAACGATTATTGTATACCTCCTCTTTTCTATAACCCATGTACAACTTTCATCAATTGCTCACCCAAACCGATTGTATATCCTTGAGAAACAAAAACGACCCTATTAAATGTATCTGCAATAATAAATACCGGCAGAATAGAATTGTTCAAATTCATAGCCTGCACTATTTCTTTGCGGATGCTGTCATCGACATCAATACCGTAGGTGATGGTAGACGGAAGTCCTTTAAATTCGTCGGCATTAAATTTCTTGTATTGTTCTTCCGAAGGGAAAAGAAAGACCATCTTACGCCCCCATTGTTCGAAGTCATTGCCCAAAGCGGCTATATCTCTTAGCGCATGATTGGTAGGTTCCTGCCCTCCAAGCACAGCTACTACAAAATAGCCACGTCCGCAGGTTTGCAGAATACTCCGCTGTTCAGTGCTGTCAACCGGACGATAGGTCGCTTCCGAATTAAAATTGCCGATCACTTGCACCTGATCTTTGCTTTCACGCATCACAAGGTCAACGGTGGTTGTCTTACCGGGTTCTATAGTAAAAAATGTACTGTTGGAAAGCACCGCGCCACTTGCCAACCGAGTTCCGGTCACCATCATATAATAGCCTTCATCAAGCTCTCTCCCATATTTTAATAAATTACGCCAGGTAGTTCCATCCCCCATATCCGTCTCTCCTTCGTCATAATTAAGTAACTGGAATGTGCCGTTTTTAAACTTGGAAAGAGTGAAATGCGAATAATATTTAGGATCTTCCACAGAACGGATAGGCGTGTAAGTTGCTTGTAACACTCCCTTTCGAGACTGTGCAGCTTCTGCCGTATCGAAGTTGACATCTTCCTTTGCAAATTCTTCATTTAGAATCTGCACCTTTCCGGTCACTTCATCAATCCAGGCAGCGGACGCCCATCCCATGCTCCGGTAAGCTGCCACAAAAAATATATCACGCGACTTTTCATCAGCCACCCGTGCTTTCCATACTCCCATCGGAGAGATAGGAATCTGTTGGGAATTCTGTTCATTATTGATTTTAATCTCTTTTCTGCACCATTCTATTAATACTTTGGGATCACGTTTCATGCTATCGGGCACAGACTGGTACACTGTTTTTTCAATGGCTTCACGAAGTACCTTTTTATAAGGAGTCAACATTTCATTGGCTATACGAGGAGGATTGAGGTACATTCTTTTAAATAAATCAGTCTCTATCTTCTCCCAATCCGAGATATTAGTCAGCAGATGATCATTCAATACATCCAGAGTTACATCGCGGAGATCTTTAGCCGAAAGACTCTCTAATATCCATATAGCCCGTATTTCTTCCCATGAAACAGCGTCTTTTTTTTTTCGGATAGCTGAAAGGAAGTCTTTCAAGGTTTGGTGGTTTCCTCGCGAAGCAACCAGGAAGTTTACTAATTTTTCTTTCTTTTCCGATTGTAAGGTATTTCCATATAGTTTATCTATCCACTCTTTGGCCTGTTTTTCCGTCATCATTGTTGCTACATACGCATTGCGGATTGAATCTTCCTGCGCCATCCGCCGATCATTTTCCGCCCGTTGTTCGGGAGTGACTTCGGGAATATTCGCTCCTTCCACCGGAGGTACAAGATCCATTGGCAAGGAGTAGGCTTCACCTTCTTTCCTATTTAAAGAGAAAGTTGCAATGCATCATCTTTTCCAAATGAGATTTTGGCATAACCAAATTGTCCGTTGCGGGATGCCCAAACCAACATATCTCCTTTACCGGCAGTCAGGCTGGCTTTCCCCTCTGCATCTGTATATTTCGTGGCTACTGTATAGAACTCCGCATAATTGTATATCTTAAATTCGACTTTGGCATCTGCCACCGGTTTACCTTCGGCATCCGTCACCGTTACGATAGCTTTAGCAGTAGGGGCATAATTATCAATCACATTGATTTCTGTGTAATTGGGTGTTTCAAGCATAATCTCTTCCGGACCGTTGTAACGTCCGAAAACCTTAGTATGCATCAACATTCCCCGACTGGCAGGAGAATTAAACCATCCCAGGTTCAAAACCGGTTCCGGTTCACAAGCTCCAAAGAAGTACCAATGTCCATCCGCCCATGCTTCCACCCAAGCATGATTGTCATCCGTATGCCCAGCGGGCGTATACACTTGCCGTGCCGGAATACCGACTGCCCGGAGCGCAGCCACCGTAAATGTAGACTCTTCGCCACAACGTCCATACGCTGTTTTGACAGATGCCAATGGTGAGCTGGTGCGCGCATCACTCGGACGATAGACCACTTTCTCGTGACACCAGTGGTTCACTTCCAATATCGCGTCATTCATCGGCAGTCCCTTCACCCTGTCTTTTAGTTCACCATAAAACACACGACGGGAATCATCCAGATTCTCGTTATTCACCCGGATCGGCAGAACAAAATGACGGAACACTTCATCGGGAATCTCTTTGCCCCAAGGCATCTCGTCACGTGTCTGCTTCGACAGCCGGACATTCTCCAAGTAATAATCTCCCGGATAATCCGTCACGTCCCCTATCGGCATATAAGCGTAGAGAAACATCAATGCTTCGCGCTCGTAGACTGACAAAATAGAATCGGCAAAGATCGCAAATAAATCTCCATGAGGAAGTGCCTGTTTTTTCTGCTCAAAGTCTTGAGCTACTTGATTCCGGTAGGATTCTTCTTTGAGGAAGTGAGCATTGTTACAAGCAAACAGTACAATCGACAAAATCAGGACGCACAAAAGATAGGTGAATGTTTTCATATAAGTGTTTGGTTTATTCTATTAATAAGGTTGCTGACTGACAAAAATAGAAGAATATTTTCTGAATACCTAGATAAGTACATAAAAATGTGATAGATAAGAATAATATTGTCATTGATGGGAAAATCCGGGAATTTTGTAACAGGTTTGTAATATAGACCGTGTTCGAACCCTTATAAAAAGAAAATTCAAAAGAAAAAGAAGATTTTTATGTTTTACAGCATATAATTCGAAAACAATTTGTATCTTTGCAGTGTTATTAGAGAAAACAAGATGTAAAACCGCTCTTCAAAACGTGGAGGGCAAAAAAAGAGGAAACAAATTATGAAAAAGAATGCAAATGAAAAAATTATGATGTTACAGTACCGTATTAAACGCTATCAAGCAATGGGAAATGGTGCCATGTGCCAAACATTAAACGGTAAACTTCAAAAACTGCTGTCACAGCAGGTTGCCATGTAAATAAACACACTAATTATAATAAATAGAGCGAGGAACTTTCGAGTATCCTCGCTTTTTTTATACATTTGCAGAAGAAAGATAATAAAACACATTATGAAAAAGCTATTTATGTCGGTTGCGCTCCTCATATTGGTCGTAACCTCTTTTGCACAAACACCCGGTTATGAGTTCACAACCGTTGTATCTCACCAAGCAACGCCTGTTAAAGATCAGGGTTCCACAGGAACCTGTTGGTGCTTTGCCACCGCTTCTTTCATGGAGTCGGAACTGCTCCGAATGGGAAAAGGAGAATATGATCTCTCGGAAATGTTTATCGTCCGCCAAAAGTACATGAATCAGATGGAGGACAATTATCTCCGTCGTGGTAAAGGAAGTATCGGTGAAGGAAGTTTGGCACACACTTTCAAAAACGCTTATAAGAAAGCGGGAATCGTTCCAGAAGAAGTGTACACCGGATTGCTGGGCGATAACAAAGACCACAATCACGGAGCATTGTCACGCTACCTCAAAGCATTGGTTGACGCAAATATTGAATCTAAAAAGCGTACTCCGCAATTTGATGCGCTTATTAATAATCTGTTCGATATTTATCTGGGCAAGCTTCCCGAAAAATTCACTTATAAAGGAAAAGAATATACTCCTCAATCTTTCACTGAAAGTCTGGGATTGAATATGGATGATTACGTTGAGTTGACTAGTTTCACTCACAAGCCTTATTATGAGACATTCTCGCCTGAAGTTCCCGACAACTGGGAAAACCAGCCGATGTATAATCTTCCGTTGGACGAACTGGTCGGGGCTATCGACTATGCACTAAACAAAGGATATACCGTATGTTGGGACGGTGACGTAAGCGAACAGGGTTTCTCTTTCAAGAACGGAATCGCCATTAACCCGCAAGTGGAGGATGTGAAAGATTACTCGACTACCGACCGTGCCCGTTTTGAGAAAATGCCAAAATATCAACGAATGGACGAAGTGTTCAAGTTTGAGCATCCTTATCCGGAAATCAACGTAACACCGGAAATCCGTCAGGATGGTTACGAGAAGTTTGTGACAACTGACGACCACCTGATGCACATCACCGGCATTGTAAAAGATCAGAATGGTACTAAATATTATATCACCAAGAATTCCTGGGGAGCGGAAAGCAACAAATCCGGAGGTTATCTGAATATGTCTGAAAGCTATGTACGTGCTAAAACAATCTGCGTGATGGTACACAAAGATTCTCTGCCTAAGGAACTGAAGAAGAAACTCGGTATTCAATAAATCGCATGAAATCAGTCCCAAAGGGAGATTGACTGTTTCATACATTTATTTAATCGGAACTCTCCATTATATTCATATTAACAAAAGAAATAGGGCAACGAAGTATCACTACTTCACTGCCCTATTTTTTTGTTAACCTACTATATTAAATCCTTTGCTCTTTATTTCTTTTTCAATGTCACGTCGCTGATTTCTACAACGCCACCTTTGTTCTGGGAAAGAATAGCCACATAACAATCTTTCAGAATAGCAGCATCATCGTCTGTATCAGACACTTCCAAGTTAGCATTTGCTTTCTTGCTGCTAATTGCATTAACCACTTGTCCCATATCATAATAAACCACTACTTTAGTCCATTTACCGGCATCTTTAATTTTAAAATTGTATTGTGCGCCCGAAGCATTTGGTTGAGCATCTGCGTCATAGTCTCTACGCATGAAGAAAGTAGTATTGTACTTACCATTATCATTCTTTTCCTCATTGGTCTGTTTGATGTATACACTGACCGGAGTTCCTGCTTCTTTAGCTTTTGCATAGAAAGTAAGAACATAGATACCTTTGTCCAAACCATCGGTAATACGTTGTCCCAGGAAAGCTTTATACCAAGAGAGATTCTTTTCGGCACCGGAGTTATCCAATTTCATTGCATTCGGATATTTGGCATCTCCTGTTTCTTCCCAAGCAATAGTAGTTACACCGTCAGCTTCATTATTCATGATAAACCACTCTCCTGCGGTAGCTTTGTTGGCATTAGTCACTTTAGTCTTTACTTCAGTGGCGAATTTTTCGTTTTTTATCAGGTTCTGCGCACTTACGCTTACTCCTGCAAGGACCAAAAGCCCGGCAAATAATACTTTTTTCATCTTACTGTGATTTAATTGTTTATACTTTATTTTTTCTAGCTTTAAAAATCTATTTCACCCTACTTCACTTGTTGAATAGCAAATCCATATTTACCAGTCACTTTCTTTCTTCAGTCTTTAGTGTGATGCGGTAAATCTCTTTCCCCATACGTTAGACAGGCGCGGATCATCCAGTTTGATTGTTTCCAGTTCGGCTTTAAACTGCGACGGATAGTTCATTTCCACCTTTTGTCCCTTTACTTCGATGCGGATTTTTCCGGCTGACGGGAAAGTCACATTGCCCCAAGTTAAAAGTTCATTTGATTAGAGCAATAGCCTCATCCAACGTATAAATATCACCAATAATGAGTTTTTTATCATCAAGAGCATAAGAGCGAACCCAGCTTTTCACTTTCGCTTCTGCCGGATAAGCAGTAGCTATATCCGTAGAGAACATCCGTTTCTTCTCATTGCAAACGGTATTGGTAGCTTTATACTCCTGCCCGAATTTCTGCGGTACTCCGTTAATCATCGGCAAGTTATGATAGTTGCTCTGCATGGTCCAGATGGTATAGCGGTCCTTGCCGAACGTCTGTTTGGTATATGTACCTACACCGGCATCAATAATCACAGGAATTGTATTTACATATAAAGAGAAGGTTCCTACATCGTTGTGGTTATGGCTTTCGTTATTAAATCCGCCTTTAGCGGCAACAAACATACCGTTCTTATTCTTCATATAACAGAATTCCGTTTCGGGATACCAGGTTACATCCGGCATATCATGTTTCGGAGTTGCTTTTGCCAGCTCATTACAGCAAAGTAGAGATTGAAGCGAACGAAAAGCATCGTTGCCCATGGTAGCATACGGTTTTCTTCCATTCAACAGGTATGCGGCAAAGTGCATCATTTCATCGCTGTTTACAGCTTTACCGAAGCGATAGATTAACAAAGGATCGCCCCCGCCTTGTGCCGATGCATCAGCAAAATTCACCACCCAGCCATTGCCTACGTATGAGCGGGACATATATTCTCCCATCCGGCGAATCATCGGTTCGTTGAACAGAGACAGTTTACCGCCTGTGCCATCAGAGAGTATCTGCAAATAGTCATAGAGCTTTCCGGCGGCATGTCCCCAGTAAGAGGTTCCCTCCTCACAGGCACCATCGGATTTCACGAAGTTGATAAACTTATCGACTGACTGCATGGAGCGATAAACAGCTTTCGCCAACTTATCCTTATTGTTCTCCATCAGTAAAAAACATTGCAGGGCATTGGAGTTACACCAGGGATTCCAGTTGTTGATGATTTCTCCCGGTTTCCAGTTAAAAGCCATCCACCACATTTCGTCGTCGTTCATATACGGATCGAGAATACGTTCTTTGATTGCTTTACGCATTTGCAAGGATACCACAGGATTGATTTTGTCGAATGGTTTGCGGAAGAAATAGTGTACCCAAGCCATTAAAGCTCCGTATCCGCCTGAACCGAGGTCGATAATCTGTTCGCGGAAGTCGGGAAGTGAACGTTTGCTGCTCTGACGGGGCAAGTGTGCGGATAGAACCCATGAATTCATTTCGCAGCTCATATATGCTCCGTTCAGTAATTGGTCGATAAAACGCCCTTTTCCTTCGGCCAGTTCGGCGAGCATCAAGGCGTTAAGTGCCTGGCGGTTGGCGTCATAAGGGACTTCCATTATTTTACGGTTACCGCTGCGTTCGTATTCCAGATAAGCGGTGGCAGGTATCAGTTGCCATTTATAGTCGAGGAGTTTTTCGCCGGCTTCGATGAGGCGATGCTTATTGGGGCCCATCAAAGAATCCGCGGCGCGATCTGTATAAGCAGGATAAGGCACCCATGCTTGTTTCATTACCAACACGTTTTTCAACGTAGTTTTGTCTACCGCTTTTTGCAGCATATTGCGTTCGGTGTAAGCGTTTGCCTTGAAAGAAAAACTTCCTAAAGCTGCTAGTAAAAGAACACAAAATAAATGTTTCATTCGATTCATGGTATTTTCATTCATTTAAGTATTGCAAAGATAACGTATCTGATAAAAAATGAGGTGAGTAAATCATACGAACCTGATGACAAAAAAGTACATAGTTCAAAAATAGTACTCTTAATTGCTATATTTTAGGCTTTTAAGTCATTATAAAAACAAATTAGGTCATTGTAGAAACAATTTAAGTCAGTATAAAACAAATTAAGTCACACGGAAACTTTTCATTTCGGAAAACAAAGATACAGAGAAAACAGAGGCTTCCTTTGGAGAAAATAGAGGTTCTATTTATTCCAAACAGAGGCTCTGTTTAGGGCAAATAAAGGCTCTATTTTATTTCAAATAGAGTATCTGTTTTACTTCAGACAAAGTATCTGTTTGGATATTCTATCCTCTTTCTTTTTTCATTCTTTGATTCTCTTCTTTTTCATCCCCTATTCTTTACTCTTCATTCCTCTATTTCTTCCTCTTTCGCCTTCAATCCCAATCGCTAAATTCAAAACTCAACTGTTCCCAGACACCGTGTTGTTCATCGGCTTCCTCTTTGGATTGGAGACGGAAAGACCGATGAGCCGGATTGGATGTTGCTCAAATTCGACGCTTTTAAGCAATTCTTTTGCAATGGGAGTACCCGGTCTAAGGTGGTGAGTTCCTGCGATTGAGTAAGGCTTCGGGTTATCTGGCTAAAATCATGAAACTTGATTTTCAGGGTAAGCGTGTTGCCTTTGAAGTCTTTTCGCTGAAGACGTTCAATCAGCTCTACTGCAACGTGGTATAGTTCGATAATGACCGATGAACGGGCTGAAATATCACGTTCCAATGTACGTTCGCAGCCAATGGATTTACGGATACGAATTGCTTCGACAGGGCGTTCGTCAATTCCCCGTGAACATTCGTAATACAACGCGCCGGCTTTCCCGAAATGGGCTGTCAGCATTTCAAGAGAGCATTTCCGTAATTGAAGTCCATTGTGGATACCAAGTAGATGCATCTTTTCGCAGTCACCGGCCCCACTCCCCAAAAGACTCGATAGGAAGACGGGCGATAAAATCAAGGGCTTGTTCCGATGAATGGTACATAAGCCATCCGGTTTACGATAGTCCGAAGCTATTTTAGCCAGAAACTTATTATAAGAAATTCCGGCAGACGCAACAAGGTTGAGTTGTTCCCTAATCTTCTGCTTTATTTCCTTTGCTATATCCACAGCCGAGAAATATCTTTCTTGTTTTCAGTGACATCCAGAAAAGCCTCATCCAGAGACAGAGGTTCGATGAGATCTGTATATTCGTGGAAAATCTCATGTATCTGACGGGAAACGGATTTATAAATATCCATCCTGCGGTACAAAATGAGTTGGGGACAAAGACGCTTCGCCTTTTGCGAAGCCATGGCGGAACGGACACCGTAACGCCGGGCTTCATAACTGGCAGCAGCCACAACTCCCCTCTTCTGCATGACCTACCGCTAAAGGCTTGCCACGAAGTTCCGGGTTATCACGCTGTTCTACAGAGGCATAGAAGGCATCCATGTCGATATGTATAATCTTTCTCTGCGTCATTGTTTAGGATTAGCAGAGCAAACTTACTATAAATTCCTGAATAATTCCTGTTTATCGGTTTAAGAAATAATGCGCTTATGATTTTTATAGATATAAGTCAAAAACATTCAATATCCTGTCAAATCTAGCTCTTATAATATTATATTTGCATATCGTCTATTCAAAGCATAGATGTACCTGATAAGTTTACACTATCCTACAACTCTTTAAGATTATGAGAAACGCACTATTTTACTTATTAATATTTTCAGTGTTCCGATATTCGCTCAAAATGGAATCACTTTTAAGGTCGAAAAGCTTTCAAAGCCTGAAGAATTACTTAATCTACACTCCCCGAATGAAATTTATGAGAGTCTTATATTATCGGATATGGACATAGAGCCTTATGAGATAAAAGAGAAGAATATCAAGGTTCCTTATCATATCATTGCAAAGAGCGAATCTCCCGACAGTCTCGTTTCTTTTGGCCCTAATTCTTTTTTCAACGGTATGTATCAGGCTTATGCGGATCACAGGCCATTCGTATTGTCCCCGGACATGATTTGGTTATTAATCAGCCAAGGATTTGCACGCCATATCAATGCCAATCAGGAATCTATGAGAAATGATCTTGTTGATTTCTCCGGCAAACTATCCTTAATTGTGAGAGAAGATAAAAAGCTGGAAGACCCTACTCTTTCATGGGAGGAAATCTTTCCGCAATTTACAAAACAAATATCCCAATACGCAGGCAATCATCTGACTGAACTGCTCACTTGCAATTTTTCAACGACCACCTCCTTAGAGAAAGTTGCTTCCGAAATCACAATCATGGAAGCTGTGAAACCTTACTTTGAGTTTATAATCATACGCATTGTCTGTGGAATACCTAAAATAACTCTCGAAGGAACACCGGAGGACTGGGAAAAACTGCTGCACAAAGCCAGAGGCTTGAAAGAATATAAACTCGATTGGTGGATTTCAGAACTGGAACCTCTTTTGGAAGAATTTGTCAAAGCATCCAAAGGAGAAGTTAATAAGGACTTTGGGCAATATGTTTAAATATCATTCACAGAAAAGTATGGAGCACCAATATCATTGATGGATGGATCGTGAAGTTTTTCCCTTATGATAAGGAAGGAAAAAGAAATAATCTGAAACAGCTTGAAGGCAGAAATTGTCTTCCTGATGAGATAGTGAAGGTAGATGTAAAGTATCAGGAAGTATATACCGATGGCGTCAAAGAAACTCCATTAGAATTTTGGGCAGGTTTCATCGGATTAGAGCAAAATAGCAAGACTTTTGCTCTACGACCCATAATTGGTTGGATGATCAGAAGAAAGATGTTAATAAGGATGGATTAAAAGTAAATTAAGTGCTGATGCTCAAAAGGATGGCTGGGAAGCGGCATTAATATCAGAGTAAAAGAATTTCCGGCTGTACTGTTAGAACTCAAAGAAATAAAAAGACTGGATATCCAATTTATCGACACAATTGATATACCTGATGAAATATCAAAGATTAAAATCGGATCGTTGAGTTTATATGGAAAGATAACCAAAGAGGGAATAGAGCGTATCAAAAGATTATTGCCTGATACAGATATAAAAATAAACGGTTCGCGAGGAAAACTCCATTGATGGCTCCATAATAAAAGAGCTCCAAAGCCATAGTACTAAAAACTCTACCCTTGCTACAGTTTTGTAACAGGGTACTTCTTATTCCATGAACAAACTCAATCAATTGTGATATTTTAATTACCTTTGCCTTATCATTCAATTAAATAAAAGAAATGGAAAGTTCAAACCATCCCATAGAAAGAAAAGACTTTGAAGCCCTCATTCATGCAATAGGCTTTGAGATAGAACATGCACAAGTGAAATTGATTGTTGCAGCCAATGCACAAATGCTGTTCCACTATTGAAATTGGGAAACTTCATTCTATACCACCAAAAGATTAGGTTGGGGCGGAAAAGTCATAAGTCAGATTTCAAAGGCTATCAAGATGCACTATCCGAAAAGAAAGATGGTCTTCTGAAATTGAATTTTATCAAATAATCCCACTCATACTTTTACAGTATTGTATACAGAACTCTGATAATCTATCTTGGTAGCTCTGGCACTATATAAATTGTCATTGAAAAGTTACCATCTCCCGAGTTGAGTCCTCCAAGCCCTCTATAGTGATAGGTATAGTAATCATAAGCAGGTTGAGAACGACTCGTTAATACTTATTCTGAAATCTGTACAAGAGATACCCCATAACGATATCTTCTATTTCGTCTATGGCGGGAAGATACCATTTATTTCGGATACTATCCCTGCAGCATTACGCTTGTTCTTGTTATAACAATATTCAACGGCACTTCCTGCTGTTTCATTCAGCTTTAAAGGTCCGATACC
>SCPN01001565.1_pt1 | contig 18085 bp, 25 predicted proteins | sample 6106831 | NCBI WGS metagenome assembly SCPN01 (sample SAMN10720447, study PRJNA508395) | human gut metagenome | isolation source: Participant 1, 0 month
GGATGAAGATGAGGAGCAAAGAAATTTGATGGAAGAAAAAAAAAAGCATTTGAAATGGTATAACAAAATTGGATAGCGGACTCGGGCGATATTGCAGGTAATGTGTCTATGCGTTCCTGACATCTTTATGATGGTCTATCTGACGGACTCAGTAGGACTTGCTGCAGTCGTAGGTACCCTGATTGCCGTATCAAAACTATTTGATGGTTTCACGGATATATTTTGATCACCGATTGACAAACACAACAGTAAAATGGGAAAAGGAAACCCTGGATGCTATATGGATATATTGGTTGTGCCATTACGCTGGTCTGTTGCCTTTGCAGTACCGGTCAGTTTGGGAACAACGGCTAAATATGCATGGTTCTTTATCCTTTACACACTGTTAAATGGTGTGTTTATACAGCAAACAATATTGCTTATTCAGCACTTACGTCACTGATTACAAAGAACAGCAAAGAGCGTGTACAGATGGGATCTTACCGTTTTATTTTGCATTTTCAACAAGTCTCTGATTCAGGCGATTACAGTTGGATTTGTAGATAAATGTGGTGGAGATGCTGCGGCATGGAGAACGGTGGTTGCCATTATCTATGCAATCATTGGTCTGGTCGTAAATACGATTTCAGCACTTCTGTTAAGGAACTTCCGAGGAAGAACTTAACGAAGGAGAAGTAAAGGATGATAATGAAAAGTACGGAATGGTACAGGCATTCAAGCTTCTTGTTAAAAACAAATATTACATGATGATTTGTGGAACATATATTTTTACAGCAGTTATATGGTGCCATGATTGGAGCTGGCATATTATTACATGACATGGGTACTGAAAAATAAGAATTTGTTTGGACAATTTGCATGGGCAGTAAATATTCCTCTGATCATTGCCCTGATTTTCACACCGACATTAGTTGGTAAGTGGAAAGGTATGTATAAACTGAACTTAAGAGGTTATGTCTTAGCAGTTATCGGTAGAGCACTTGTTGTTGTTGCTGGATATATGGGTAGTGTTCCGCTGATGATGGCGTTTACAGCTCTTGCAGCCTTAGGCCAGGGACCATGGCAGGAGATATGAATGCAGTTATCGCATCCTGCTCTGAATACACTTATCTTACACAGGAAAGAGAATTGACGGAACGATGTACTCTTGTACTTTGGTGTAAAATCGGTGGAGGTATTGGAACCGCTGTTGTTGGATGGCTGCTTGAGTTCAGTGGATATATCGGAACAAATGCAACTCAGCCGCAGTCTGCACTTGATATGATGCAGTTTATGTATCTTTGGCTTCCGTTAATCTTTGATGTATTGATTATGTTTGTACTTTCAAAAATGAATGTTGAAGATGCAAATAAAAAACTGAAAGAAAAAGCGAAACTGCGCAGATGAAGTAACATGTACATTGACATAAAATTAGAATTGACAGGAGAAAGCGTTGTCTGGTCGTTGCTCGATGAGACAGTGCTTTTTCTATATATATAAAGTGATAGAACTGTATTTTGAAAATAAAAAAGGACCACTTCATTTTTGTGAAATGGCCTTAAGAAAATATTCAGTTTTCACAAAATAGTCCTTTTAGTATTTATGCATGGTAAGGATGCTCAAAATATTCAGTGTAGAATACTAAAAGGTCATTCAGATATTTTTTTTAAGGTTGCTCATTTGCAATTCCTCCTTTCCTATTTACAAGTTGATTATAAGATAGGTGTAAAAGGATTGCTTGCCAAATCGAAAGAAGATATAGACAAATGTTGCAAAGGGAGTATTTCATGCAGTTAAAAAATATGTTGACACAAAAGAGGAGATCATATAGCAATAAATAGGAAGTCAAAACATATTGAACCACATCTTCATAATGCACTGGAGATTCGTTTGTGTAACAAGTGGATCATTAGAACTTGTGTCGGACAGGAACTTTACCATATGGAAAAAAGGAGATATTGGATTTGTATTTCCAGATATCATTCATCACTATCAGGTACTGACACCCGGTGTAAATACGGCCATTTATCTGATTGCATCGCCATTTACGATAGCCAAATTTGCAGATATCATGCAATCCATGGCTCCTGAATATCCAATCATCAAAGCAGAAAAAGTTGAACCAGAGGTATATAGAGTTATAAATGCAATTTTAGAGACAGAACAGCCGGATATTACTGTTGCACAGGCATATCTTCAAATTGTGTTGGCACGCTGCATAGGAAAATTAAATTTGGTAGAAAAGAGTAATGTGGGAGCAACGATCTTATTTTACCAGACAGTTTCCTATATATCAGCAAATTTTAAGAAAGTTTTCACTGGAAGAGATGGCAAAAGATATGGGGGATAAGCAAATATGTCTTATCCAGGCTTTTTTCCCAAATATTCCATAGAAATTTTAATCAATATCTTAACGATGCAAGCATTGAACTATGCATGCCATCGTTTGGAAAATACGAGTGATTCTATTACAAACATTTGTCTGGATAGTGGATTTGAAAGTCAGAGAACATTTAACCGAGTATTTAAAGAAAGATATAAAATATCACCGAGTGACTACCGGAGTACATGTCTGAAAGATATGTTGTCATAACATATAGATTAATAAATTCAATAAAAATCTGATTATCAGTCTGAAATAAGTATCTCTGGGTGGTATTTATAATATGGGGTAGTGGTTAATTACGTCATATGCTTCTCTTCGTAATGTTTTGAGGGGAGACATGAGCAATAGGAGAAGTGGTATTTGCATCAATGGGTCCAACAAAAAGAATTAAACAATAAGAATGACCAAAGTGTTGTAACTTCACTCATACTGGTTGCAACACTTTTTTCGACATTTTGAGAATTGTGGGATATCACATATCCGGTCACCGCCATGCTCCGATTTGATTTCTATACCAAAAATCAGATCGGATGAAAGATAATGGCTTATAAATCAAAACAAGTGAAGAACGAAAAACGGCAAGCGAAAAATTATATTTTTATTCATATGATCCGATGATTTTATGTCAATCCGATAGAAGCGATAGAAGATTAGAAAGATTGACAAGTTACCAATTGGTTACTACAATATAAGGTAACTGAATGGTAACTGCCAAGAGGTAATGACAATTTTGCATTCATATTACTTTAATATATGGATTTTATTTTAAAAGATAACAACATAGTGCTGCGCATTTAAGGAAAAAAAAAAAAAAAAATGAAAATAAAAGGAGAAGATATGGAATCAGATATCATTAAAATCAGCCACCTGAATAAAAGCTTTGGCGAAGTAAAGCGGTAAAATGATTTGAGCTTCGTGAAAAAGGAGAATTGTTTGCATTTCTAGGAGTAAACGGTGCAGGGAAAAGTACAACCATTTCTATTCTTTGTGGACTGCTGAAAAAAGACAGTGGAACGGTTCAGGTAAACGGAATAGAAACTGACAAAGCCGGCGCACAGACAAAAGGATGCTTGGTGTTGTGTTTCAGGATAGCGTACTTGATAAACCGCTTACGGTGAAAGAAAACCTAAAGAGCAGAGCTGCTTTATACGGCATTACAGGAAATGCCTTTGATAAGAGATTACAGGAGCTGGTCGAAATTCTGGATTTTGACGAGTTTTTAAACAGACCTGTAGGTAAGCTGTCGGGAGGTCAGAGAAGAAGAATTGATATTGCCCGTGCATTGCATAGACCGGAAATTTTGATTCTTGACGAGCCTACAACAGGGCTTGATCCACAGACAAGGCAATTAATCTGGAATGTTATCGAGAAGCTTCAGAAAAATGAAAATATGACAGTATTTCTAACCACTCATTATATGGAAGAGGCTGCTAATGCCGGGTATGTTGTGATTCTTGACAAAGGAAGTATTGCAGCGCAAGGTACACCGTTTGAACTTAAAAATGATTATGTACAGGATATAGTATCTGTTTATGGTATTTCCGAAGATGAAATAAAGACATTGAACAGAGAATATAAAAAAATACGTGACGGATATCAGATAAAAGTAAGAAATACGAAAGAAGCTACGAAGCTTATTGTAGAGCATCAGGACCTATTCACGGATTATGAAGTAGTAAAAGGCGGAATGGATGATGTATTTCTTGCAGTCACAGGGAAAAAGCTAGGAGGTGAGCATTGATGAGAACAGTATTGGCATTAATGAACAGGAACAGGAAACTATTTTTTAAAGATAAAGGGATGTTGTTTACATCAATGATCACCACCAGTTATTCTAATTGTTCTGTATGCTACATTTCTTGCAAAGGTTTTCAAAGATTCTTTTACAGCAGCAATTCCGGATATGATTACGATTTCGGATAAGCTTATTAATGGAACCGTGGCAGCACAACTGACAGCATCACTTATGGCAGTGAGCTGTATCACTGTAACATTTTGTGTGAATCTGACTATGGTGCAGGACAAGGCAAATGGAACATGGAAGGATTTTAATGTTTCGCCTGTCAGCAAGGGGAAAATATATTTGGGATATTTTCTGTCAACAGTAGCTAATTCATTGATGGTCAATGCACTTGCGTTTGTATTATGTCTGGGATATCTGCTTAAAATGGGATGGTATCTGAATGCAGTAGATGTATTATGGGTTTTATTTGATATGATATTGCTCGTCCTGTTTGGAAGTACGCTTTCAAGTATTATTAGCTTTCCGTTGACAACACAGGGACAGCTTTCGGCTGTAGGTACAATTGTCAGCGCAGGATATGGTTTTATATGTGGTGCTTATATGCCGATTTCAAATTTTGGATCAGGTCTTCAGAAGGCACTGTCTTATCTCCCGAGTACATATGCCACTTCATTGATTAAGAATCATATGCTTCACGGAGTATTCATGGAGATGGAGAGAAAACATTATCCGGATGAAATGGTTGAAGCGATAAGAGCCACTCTTGATTGCAATCCGGTATTTCATGGAAATGTAGTAGGTGTAAATCAGATGATCGGTATTATGATGGGAAGTATAGCTGTATTCGGAATTATTTATTATTTTGTTACATTGCTGCCAGATGGTGAAGGCGGACGATAGAAAATATTATTTTCGGCAGATAGACAAAGCCTTTTTCATTTCACCAATCGTTGATATGGAAAAGGTGATTCTTGACACGATGAGATGGGCGGATATAACGGAAGAAAAGTTACGTGAAAAACAGTTGATAACTACAGGATTTGGAGAAACATTGTCCTGGGAATATTTGTGTTATGTGCGTAATCATCCGGTCAATTGGTCGGTTCCGACTTGTATATTATATGGAGATAAAGATAATCTGGCATCACAGGAGACTATCCATAAGTTTGCCAATGATGTCGATGCAGAACTAACAATAATGCAAAACGGCATGTTATTTTTTCAAGATGCAGGGAGAAAGAAAACACTAATTTATAATTTACTTGACAAGTTACCAAAAGGTAACTTAATAACAGATTTAAATTAGGAGATAGACATGGAAAGCAAAGAAAAGAACACAAAGGAAAAAATATTGGAAGAAGCTTTGAAGTTATTTGCACAGAGTGGATATATGGGAACATCCATGAATGATATTGCTTCAAAACTTGGAGTAACAAAGGCTGCATTGTATAAGCATTATAAAAGCAAGCAGGAGATATTGGACAGTATTATTGAAAAAATGAATGAATTGGATATTGAGAGAGTAAAGCTGTATGAAATGCCGGAGGGTGATCTGGAAAAGGTTACAGACGAGTATAAAGAAACGGCATTTGATAAGATTAAGCAGTTCACAAAGGTACAGTTTCTTCATTGGACGGAGGAAGAATTTTCAAGCTGTTTTCGTAAGATGTTGACATTGGAACAGTACAGGGAGCCACAGATGGCACAGCTATATCAGAATTATCTTGCAAGCGGACCATTAACTTATATGGAAGCTTTGTTTTCAGGAATGCTGGGCGATGAAGAAAAAGCCAGACAGACAGCACTTGATTTTTATGGACCTATTATTTTTGCTTTACAGCATATATGATGGAGCAGAAGACAAAAGTCAAGTGATAAAGTTACTGGAAGAGCATATGGATCATTTCTTACAGGAAATGCAGATAAGTTGAAAGGGTGAAGCAATTTGAACGATGAATCAGAGCATCAGGAATTGGAGTAATAATCATGAGAATTGAACATGTTGCACTTTATGTAAATGATTTGGAAAATACAAAAAAATTCTTTATGAAATATTTGGGAGCAAAATCAAATGCTGGATATCATAATCAGAAAACAGGCTTTTATTCGTATTTTCTCACATTTGAGGATGGTGCACGTATTGAAATAATGAATTTACCGGAAATGGCTGATTTACCGAAGAAAATAGTTCGTACTGGATATTCACATATAGCTTAGCGTGGGAAGTAAGGAAAAAGTGGATGCATTGACAGCAGAATTAAAAGCGGATGGTTATGAGGTTATCAGTGGACCAAGGACTACGGGTGATGGATATTACGAAAGCTGCATTGTTGCGGTTGAAGATAATCAAATTGAGATTACAGTATAATTTGAAAATGCAGGTATTTGAAAGGACAAAAACATGGCCTCAAGCAAAGAATATTTACAATTTATATTAGAGCAGTTATCTGATTTAGAAGAAATTAATTATCGTGCAATGATGGGAGAATATATCATATATTATCGTGGCAGGATTGTCGGAGGCATATATGATGACAGGTTACTTGTGAAACCGACAAAATCTGTAGTTTCTTATATGGCAACTGCGATTTATGAATTACCGTATGAAGGGGCAAAGGAGATGCTGTTAGTAGAAGATGTTGACAGTAAGGAATATTTGGCTGGACTTTTTAAAGCAATGTATGACGAATTGCCGGTTCATAAATCAAACAACAAAATAAGGAAATTTTGATAAAGCATTCACCCGGAATGGGTGAGTGTTTTTGGTTTTCAGGTATTCAAATAACCGAAAAAAATCAGGTTATTGCTGAAGCGTATAGATTCATTAGTGGAGTAATACAATATATTAAGAAGCAAAATAATAATCCAAAACATAAAAGGTACTTGAAAATTTAGTAGAAAACATATTGACTTTGTGAATGAAATTGGGTAATATATGCACATAGAACAAAAACTTTCGAGGTTTTTATCAGAAATGGTGCTTGCACCAAGTCTGGGTTTGAAAAAAGTCCGTTACAATATGCAGAGGTGTTATGTATATTGTAATGGGCTTTTTTGGTATTATATTCTAGAAAAATCAGGAGGTGTGTATGGTAATAGGAATTATAGAAGATGACAATTTGTTGAGAAAAGCTTTGGATACATCTTTGAAAAATCAAGGTTATACAACGATTCTTGCTGGTTCAAGAAAAGAAGCAATTAAAAATATAGATAGATCTGTAGATTTGTTGATCGTAGATATTGGATTACCGGATGGAGATGGAATAAGTCTATATCAAGAACTTCAAAAAAATGGAAGAATCCCAGCAATTTTTTAAGATGATGAAAAAGATATGTTAAAAGCATTTGATATAGGAGCAGATGATTATGTGGTCAAACCATTTTCAATAAAAGTATTGTTAAAACGTATAGAAGTTGTTTTAAAGAGAAAATCGAATGAAAATACTTTTATGTGCGGACAGGTTAGCTTGTATTCTGATAGAAAACAGGTTTTTGTTGGAGAGATGGAAATATTTTTGACAGTCAAAGAGTATCAGCTTTTGGAATATTTTATCATGAACCAGAATCAGGTTCTTACAAAAGAGATGATAATGGAAAATATATGGGGAATCGATAGTGAATTCATTGATCCCAACACAATTAGCGTTATGATCAGCAGATTGAAAAAGAAATTGAATGATTCATCGAATGTTATCAGTAATGTATTTGGAATGGGATATAGAATGGGAGAGTAGCATGGCTGTAGCAAGTTTTACAGTACTTTTAATAGGTTTCATACTCGGAGGAAGCACTGTATATTTAGTTGAAAATCATTTGAGAACAAATGAAATGAATAAAATATATAAATTGACGGAATCCTTAATAAACGGCAATGAATTAGATGGTTCTGATATAGGGAAAGAAACGATCTATTCTAAAACGACCAATCAATTAATCCGTTTACAGGAAATATTGGAAGGAAGAAGGAAAGAGGCTGAAAAAAGTAAATATGAGATACAGAAATTAATTTCTGAGATTGCGCATCAACTAAGGACACCGCTGGCGAATATAAAAAATTATACAGAATTGCTGCAAGAGTCATTAAATGAAACTCAAGAAACATTGAATACAGAATACATAAAAGACTTAGCAACTCTGCCGCCACAATCCATATATCGGTATAATGATACTCCTTTACCGCCGTAGTCCGAGCGTTAGAAGCGTCGCAGGCAACGGGTAGAGCTGCATGAGAACCATGCGGAAGTGAAATTCTTGTGAGGTTTGCTAAGACCGTCTGACGAGCCTATTTTTTGTTAAATTGAAAAAAGATAGGGGGAAATTCTAATGAATAAATCAAATAGCAGTGAATAAAAAGAACTGCCTTTATATAAGGAAACAGAAGTAAGAGTACCGATCCATTTGAAAATAACATTAACAATAAGGGAAGCCGCTGAATATAGCAACATAGGTATCAATAAGATTGATTCTATGTTAAAACAGCCAAACTGCCCTTTTGTTTTATATGTTGGAACACGAAAGTTAGTGAAGCGTAAAGAATTTGAGGAATACATTCGCCGAGAATTGATTATATAGCCTTTAATAGCTGAAATATTTGTCTGTTAAGCTTGAAAAAACGGAGTCCTTGTGATATACTCTATATTTGCGTTGGACTCTTTTTTTACGTGAAAGGAGTCCGTCATGGGAAAAAATTTAAAAGGCAAAGAGTGTGGAAAAGGTATTTGTCAAAGAAAGGACGGTTTGTATTTCGCAAGATTTTATGCTAAAAATGGTACGCGTCAAAATGGATATTTCAAAACGCTGCCAGAAGCAAAAAAATGGCTTGCTGACGCAAAGTATGAAGATACACATAATCTAATCGTTACTGCGCCTGATATGACAGTAGACAAATGGTTCAATTATTGGATTGATAATATCATTTGTGACCTTGCGCCAAACACGATTAGAAATTATCGTGAGCGTTACGAAAGAAATATTCAACCATTGATAGGAACTATGTGTATAGCTGATGTAAAACCTATGCACTGTAAAGCTGTCTTAAATCGAATGGAAACAGAATATGCAGGCTCAACAATCCGGCAGACCTATATTTCAATGGGAACTATGTTCAAATCAGCAGTTATGAATGACATTATCGCAAAACACCCTATGAATGGTGTACGATATACGAAACCAGTCCGGGCAGTAGATGATATTAAATACTTAACCGTTGAGGAACAGGAAAAGTTTCTTGAAGCCGCAGAGCGTTCTCATAATTATAGACAGTATGCTTTGTTATTAGAAACGGGTTTGAGAACGGCTGAATTGATTGGTCTGACATGGGACGCTATTGATTGGAAAAAACGTACTTTAACTGTAAATAAGAGTTTAGAGTATCGACACAGCCGGAGATATTGGCGTGCCGGTCCGCCTAAAACAAAAAAAAGTTATCGTACTATTCCGCTTACAGAACGCGCATATACAATCCTAAAAAGTTGTTATGATGAAAAAGATACCCGGAAAGAGTCTGAAATGCTGTCGCAGATTTTGGAGTACACAGACAGCAGAACGGGAGAAAGAAATGCCTTGTTATGCGAGATTTGGTTTTTGTCAACTGGCGAACAGGAGAACCTGCTAAAAACAGTTCCTACGATACACATTTATATAAATTGTGTGATGAAGCTGGTATTAAGCGTTTTTGTATGCACGCCTTACGACACACTTATGCTACACGCGCGATTGAACGCGGCGTACAACCTAAAGTTTTACAGCAACTATTAGGACACGCAAGTATTAAAACAACAATGGACAGGTATGTCCATGTTACGGACGAGTCCCTTGCAAAAGCTGTTCAGCAATTTGAAGCAGCTACACCCACAGTTGAAAAAAGGGTGTAAAAGGTGTAATAAAAAATATAGAGAAAGGCGAAAAACCCCGATAAATAAAGGGTTTTCGGACAGGTAAAGATAAAAATGAAATTAGGAATCGTAGGATTACCGAATGTAGGAAAAAGTACTTTATTCAATTCACTGACAAAAGCAGGAGCAGAATCGCCAATTATCCGTTCTGCAACGATTGATCCGAACGTCGGAATTGTTTCCGTACCGGATGAAGAATCGAATGTACTCGGTGAGATTTATCATACGAAGAAGGTAACACCGGCTACTATCGAATTTGTAGATATTGCAGGTCTTGTAAAGGAGCCAGCAAGGGCGAGGGACTGGAAACCAGTTTCTTGCAAATATCCGTGAGGTTGATGCAATTGTTCATGTAGTACGTTGTTTCGAGGACAGCAATATTGTCCATGTAGACGGAAGTATCGATCCTGCGTGAGACATTGAGACGATCAACCTGGAGCTGATCTTTTCAGACCTTGAGATCCTGGAAAGAAGAATTTCCAAAGCAGTCAGAGCAGCAAGAAATGACAAGACGATCGCAAAAGAGCTGGCACTGATGGAAAGAATTAAAGCACATCTGGAAGATGGAAAGATGGCAAAAGCTTTTGAAGTATCGAATGACGAAGATGAACAGCAGTGGCTGGAAAGCTACAATCTTCTGACCTACAAGCCGGTCATTTTTGCTGCAAATGTGGCAGAAGATGATCTTGCAGATGATGGTGCAAGTAATGCGGGAGTACAGGCAGTCCGTGAGTATGCAAAAAGAGAGGACTGCGAAGTATTCGTTGTCTGTGCGGAAATTGAGCAGGAGATCGCGGAACTTGATGATGATGAAAAGAGCATGTTCCTGGAAGAACTGGGACTTAAGGAATCTGGCCTTGAAAAGCTGATCAAGGCAAGCTACAGCCTTCTCGGACTGATCAGTTACCTGACAGCAGGAGAACCGGAAGTCCGTGCATGGACGATCAAAAAAGGAACGAAAGCACCACAGGCAGCAGGAAAGATCCATTCTGATTTTGAAAGAGGATTCATCCGCGCTGAAATCGTATCCTATGATGACTTGATGGCATGTGGCACTTATAACGCTGCAAAAGAAAAAGGTCTGGTAAGACTGGAAGGTAAGGATTATGTTGTACAGGACGGAGATATTATCCTGTTCAGATTCAACGTATAATAGTCGTTAATAAAGTAATTGATAATGTATGGTGAGGGCGTGTGAAAAAACGAAAGTTTTTTCATGCGTCCTTTGCTTATGAATACAACAGTAGTTATAGTTCATAAAAAAGTGTATAACTCCCCTTTCCCCATAAGAAAGCTATTATGGAATCCTATGCGGCAGTTGCAACTTTTTTCTGTTTGTTGTGATATTTATAAAGATTGTGTCCAATAGAAACAAGAAATACTTCCAGCAGAACAGATTTTATTCCTCTTCGGACAATTCTTTTGTACCAACGGTCGTTTTTGATGATGCCAAATGTACCTTCTGCCTGAATAGATCTATTCATTCTTAGAAGTGCTCCCTGGATACTTTCAAGATTTTCAATTACTTCCTGATGCATCGCTGTAAGTTCACGGTTGATCCGAACGATACGGTTTTTATCTGTCTTTTTACATTGTTCTGCGTATGGACATCCGGAACAGTCCTCACACTGGTAGTATTCTTCCTGACGTCCATACTTGTTTCCCTTTACGTTTTTTCGATACCGAAGATAAAAGTTTTTCCCGTTTGGACAACGCATGATTCCGTCTTCACCAATTGGAAAATTTACCGCTCGGAATGGATCTTCACGATACTTCCTGTCAGTAGTCTCTTTCTTGAACATGGTGAATTTCATATACTTTTCCATTCCATGCTGTTCACAAAAGATGTAATTGTTGTAAGAACCATATCCGGCATCTGCCACTGGATACTTCGGATAAAAGCCATATGTAGTATAAAACTCGTTCATCAACGGAATAAAACAATCCATGTCTGAGCGATACTGATTTACATCAACAACAGCAATGTATTCATCCGCAACACCAACCTGCACATTGTAAGCTGGAAGCAGCTGGTCATTTCCCATATAGTCCTTCTTGATCCGCATAAAAGTGGCTGAATGATCTGTCTTTGAGTAGCTGTTGCGTTCCTTCCCACAGATTTTGATTTTTTCCACGTATTCTTCTAGTTTTACAGCATACTCCCTAAGTTTCTCATAATGACGTTGCTGCGTGGTTTTGCGATGTCCCCTCCCATGAACAAACATCGTTTCATCAATCTGCCAGGCTTCTGCATACTGTTCAGTCGCTTTCTTCAGATACTCAGGTGCATACTCACTATTGATACAAAGCTTTATCCCTGTACATGACAGTTCTTCATTGATTTCCTCAAAGAGTGTAGTAATCTTATCAAAGAGACGGTATCTGGATTTTTCTGTGGCTTTTTTCCACACCCAGGAATATTTATTTGCATTTGCTTCAAACTTGGAGCCATCGATGTATAGATGTTGGAGATCCACATGTTCTGTCTCGAAGATTTTTTTATTTATGTCTTGAAATATTTCTTTAATGGAATCAGCAAGTACCTCGTTAATGAAGTAGCCGAAGGTACGATAAGAAGGTGTTTGATGATCCATGAGATACATGAAGCGGAGATTGACTTTACACTGGTCCTCCAACTCACGTAATGATATATAGCCATTCGCCATAAATCCGAACAAAACTGTCTTCAGCATGCTGACCGGGTCATATCTGAGTCTTCCTGTATAATGTTGTGGAATATTTTTCAGATACTTCTCCAGTTCAATTTCTCCCATAAATTTGTCAAAAGTCAGCACTGGATCACAGATGTCCAGATAATCTTGAATTAGCAGTGGCAAAACTGCCTGTTTTGGGTTAGAATAGATTATGTTATTAATTTTCATTGCAAGCTAATTATAACAGAAAGAAGGACCTTAGGGTTTATAATAAACCCTTGGTCCTTCTTTTTTTCGGGACTATGCTTTTTTCACAGCCCCTTTTATAATATAAGATAGTTAAAACTTACTACGGTTTGCACAAAACAACCCTGTGAAATACAGGGTTTGTACGTCAAAAGGAACAATCAGAACAGTAAAATGACTGGACTTTTCATATATGAACAGCTATAATAATATCGAACGAAAGTGTAAAAAAATTTTAACACAAGTAAAAGTTTTGACACAATCTAAGGAGGAACAAAGAAAATGGCAAGATCAATGAAGACCATGGATGGTAACCATGCAGCTGCTCATGCTTCTTATGCTTATACAGAAGTTGCTGCTATTTACCCGATCACACCTTCATCTGTAATGGCTGAAGCCACAGACGAATGGGCAACACAAGGAAGAAAGAATATTTTTGGTCAGACTGTTCAGGTAACAGAAATGCAGTCTGAAGCAGGTGCAGCAGGTACTGTACACGGCTCACTGTCAGCAGGTGCGCTTACTACTACTTACACAGCTTCCCAGGGCTTACTTCTTATGATTCCTAACTTATATAAAATTGCTGGTGAACAGCTTCCGGGTGTATTCAACGTATCTGCCCGTGCAGTAGCTTCACACGCTCTTAATATTTTTGGTGATCATTCCGATGTTTACGCCTGTCGTCAGACTGGATGCGCAATGCTCTGTGAATCCAGCGTACAGGAAGTTATGGACCTGACACCGGTTGCACATTGTTCAGCACTGAAAGGTAAAATTCCTTTCATTAACTTCTTCGATGGTTTCCGTACATCACACGAAATCCAGAAGATCGAAACATGGGATTACGAAGATCTGGAAGATCTCGTAGATAAGGATGCAATCAAGGAATTCCGTGCACATGCACTGAACCCGAACCATCCATGTGAAAGAGGATCAGCTCAGAACCCGGATACATTCTTCCAGGCTCGTGAAGCATGTAACCCATACTACGATGCTATGCCGGCAATCGTACAGGAATACATGGACAAAGTAAATGCTAAGATCGGTACAAACTACAAACTGTTCAACTACCATGGTGCAGAAGACGCTGAAAGCGTAATCATCGCTATGGGATCTGTTTGTGACACAATCGATGAAACAATCGATTACTTACTTGCTCAGGGCAAGAAGGTTGGTGTTGTTAAAGTTCGTCTTTACAGACCATTCTGCGCACAGGCACTTGTAGATGCAATTCCAGATTCTGTTAAGTACATCAATGTTCTTGACAGAACAAAAGAACCAGGATCTCTTGGAGAACCTCTGTACCTTGATGTTGTTGCAGCTCTTAAAGGAACTAAATTCGACGCTGTTAAGATCAACTCAGGACGTTACGGACTTGGTTCCTAAAGATACAACACCGGCTCAGGTTGTTGCTGTATTCGAGAACGAAGCAAAAGCTAAATTCACAATCGGTATTGTTGATGATGTAACAGGACTTTCTCTTGAAGTAGGTGCTCCACTGGTTACAACACCAGAAGGAACAATCAACTGTAAGTTCTGGGGACTTGGAGCTGACGGAACAGTCGGAGCTAACAAGAACTCTATCAAGATCATCGGTGATAACACAGATATGTATGCACAGGCTTACTTTGACTATGACTCAAAGAAGTCCGGCGGTGTTACCATGTCTCACCTGCGTTTCGGTAAGAAACCGATCAAATCTACCTACCTGATCAAAAAAGCAAACTTTGTAGCATGCCACAACCCGTCATACATCAACAAATACAACATGGTTCAGGAACTTGTAGATGGTGGTACATTCCTTCTTAACTGCCCATGGACAGCAGAAGAACTTGACAAACATCTTCCGGGACAGGTTAAAGCATTCATCGCCAACCATGACATCAAATTCTATACAATCGATGGTATCAAGATCGGTAAAGAAATCGGACTTGGCGGACGTATCAATACAGTTCTTCAGTCTGCATTCTTCAAACTGGCAAACATCATTCCGGAAGAAGAAGCTATCGACCTTATGAAGAAAGCTGCAAAGGCTACATACGGTAAGAAAGGTGATAAGATCGTACAGATGAACTACGATGCTATCGATGCCGGAGCTAAGCAGGTTAACGCAATCGAAGTACCGGAAAGCTGGAAGAACTGCGAAGACGAAGGTCTGTTCACACCAGAAGTTAAGGGTGGAAGAGAAGATGCAGTAGCATTCGTTAAGAACATTCAGTCTAAGGTTAATGCTCAGGAAGGTAACACACTGCCTGTATCTGCATTCAAAGATTATGTAGATGGATCTACACCGTCAGGAACAGCTGCTTACGAAAAACGTGGTATCGCAGTAGATATCCCGATCTGGCAGTCAGAAACATGTATCCAGTGTAACCGTTGTGCATATGTATGTCCGCACGCTGCAATCCGTCCGGTAGCTCTTACAGAAGAAGAAGAGCTTGCAAAAGCACCAGAAGGACTGAAAGCAATCGACATGATCGGTATGCCGGGAATGAAGTTCACAATGACTGTATCAGCTTATGACTGTACAGGATGTGGCTCTTGTGCAAATGTCTGCCCAGGTAAGAAGGGTGAAAAAGCTCTTGTTATGGGTAACATGGAAGAGAACGCTGGAGAACAGGTATACTTTGACTTTGGTACAGAAATCGAAGTAAAACCGGAAGTTGTTGCTAAATTTAAAGAAAATACAGTAAAAGGATCTCAGTTCAAACAGCCACTGCTTGAGTTCTCAGGAGCTTGTGCCGGATGTGGAGAGACTCCATACGCTAAACTTGTCACACAGTTATTCGGTGACAGAATGTACATCGCAAACGCAACAGGATGTTCTTCTATCTGGGGTAACTCTTCACCGTCTACACCTTACACAGTAAACGCTAAGGGACAGGGACCGGCTTGGTCTAACTCACTGTTCGAAGATGCTGCTGAGTTTGGTTACGGTATGTTACTTGCTCAGAAAGCAATCAGAGAAGGTCTGAAAGCGAAAGTTGAAGAAGTTGCTGCATCAGATAAAGCCAGCGAAGAAGCAAAAGCTGCTTGCAACGAATGGCTTGAAACATACGGATGTGGAGCTACTAACGGAACAGCTACAGACAAACTTGTTGCTGCATTAGAAGGATGCGACTGCCCGACATGCAAAGATATCGTTGAAGAAGAAAGACTTCCTCGCTAAGAAATCCCAGTGGATCTTCGGTGGTGACGGATGGGCTTACGATATCGGATTCGGTGGAGTTGACCACGTACTAGCAAGTGAAAGACATCAACATCATGGTATTCGATACAGAGGTTTACTCTAACACAGGTGGACAGTCTTCTAAGGCTACTAAGACTGGTGCTATAGCTCAGTTCGCAGCAGGCGGAAAAGAGACGAAGAAGAAAGACCTTGCTTCTATCGCAATGAGCTATGGATATGTATACGTTGCACAGATCGCTATGGGTGCTGACTTCAACCAGACTGTAAAAGCAATCGCAGAAGCAGAAGCTTATCCGGGACCATCTCTGATCATTGCATACGCTCCATGTATCAACCATGGTATCAAGAAAGGGTATGAGCAAAGCTCAGACAGAAGAACAGCTTGCAGTTGAATGTGGATACTGGAACAACTTCCGTTTCAATCCGGCAGCTGAAGGATCTAAGTTCACTCTTGACAGCAAAGCACCAGACCTTGCTGGATACGAAGACTTCCTTAACGGAGAAGTTCGTTACAACGCTCTTGCTATATTCAATCCTGAAAAGGCTAAAGTTCTGTTTGCTAAGAACGAAGAAGAAGCAAAGCTAGATATGCATATCTGCAGAAACTCGTTACACTGTACGGTTCTGAAGAATAAGATTGACTTGAATAGGGGTCAGGGACGAAAGTCTCTGACTCCTTTTGTCGTTGCACATTCAAAAGTCTGGGAGTGGTATGTGGTGGAAAGGGACTGGAAATTTATGTATAAATAGCAATTATCTCTTGCAAAAATGAAAATTTTATAGTATGGTTGATAAAGAAAATGATGAATATTCAGCTTGATAGAGGCGCGGGATTTATCAGTACCTTCTGAAAGATGCGGCAGGGAAGCCGACAGAAGAGAAAGGAAATACCGCCGAAGGAGCCGGAACCAACCCCGGTTTCTGGGACGATGCAGAAGATGCAGCGTACAATGCACGTAATGAACGCTATCGGAACGGTTAAGGAGACTACCATGCCATGAATGCGTTTTGACGGTGCAAGCGTTATTCATGGCATTTTTATGTTTTAAAATAGGAGGTTTTTTAATTGAGAGAAAAAATGAAAAAGTTAAGCAGTCTGCTCGCAGCTATAATGATCTGCGTAATGGCAAGTCCCCTTGTCGCTTTGCAGCGACGCGGAAGAGTATGTACCGAAGATGTATGCCAGCATCTGGTCACTGGTTCCACCGGTGGTTGCGATCGCACTGGCACTGATCACAAAAGAAGTGTACAGCTCGTTATTTGTAGGGATTTTAGTGGGTGGAATGTTTTATTCCGGATTTTCCTTTGAAGGAACCATCACCCATATTTTTCAGGAAGGGATCGTAGGTGTTCTTTCTGACAGCTATAATGTGGGAATCCTGATTTTTCTGGTTATCTTAGGAACCATGGTCTGCCTGATGAATAAGGCAGGAGGATCTACCGCATTCGGTGAATGGGCAAGTTCCCATATCAAGAGTCGTGTCGGTGCACAGCTTGCAACAATCGTTCTCGGTGTGCTGATCTTTATCGATGACTATTTTAACTGTCTGACAGTCGGAAGCGTGATGCGTCCGGTAACGGATGCGCAGAATGTTTCCAGAGCAAAGCTTGCGTATCTGATCGATGCGACAGCAGCTCCAGTATGTATCATTGCACCGATTTCATCTTGGGCAGCAGCCGTTACCGGTTTTGTAGAAGGTGAAGATGGATTTTCGATATTTATCCGTGCAATTCCGCGATATAACTTCTATATGCAATCCTTACCATCGTATGATGATGATTTGCAATGGTTATGATGAAGGTTGAGTATGGTCCGATGAAGCTTCATGAAAATGCGAAAAAGGTGATATTTACACCACACCGGACAGACCGTATGCAAATGCGGAGGAAGAGACAGTGGATAACTGTAAAGGAAAAGTAATGGATCTTTTGATCCCGATCATTTCACTGATCATCTGCTGTGTGATCGGATGATCTACACCGGTGGGTTAT
>SCPN01001471.1_pt1 | contig 18044 bp, 20 predicted proteins | sample 6106831 | NCBI WGS metagenome assembly SCPN01 (sample SAMN10720447, study PRJNA508395) | human gut metagenome | isolation source: Participant 1, 0 month
ATTTTAAGGTGATCAGGGAGATCATAAGGTCGATCTTTGCGGAATCCGGGATCTCCTTGTTCTCTGTCACAACGTTTGATAAGAGATCCTTATCGATCTTTAAGTTGTTTCTTCCCTGCTCGAAGGTCACGCCAAATACCTGTTTGTGCTCGATCGGTGCCGGAACGTAGGACGGATCGATCTGGATCACATTATATTTTCCATTCTTTTTCTGTTTTAAGATCTCAAGAGCTTCCGGTTCATATCCCGGAGCGATCACGCCGTCGGATACCTCGCGTTTGATAAGCTTTGCGGTGTCAACATCACAGACATCGGACAGGGAAATAAAATCGCCGAAGGAAGACATACGGTCTGCGCCTCTTGCTCTCGCGTAAGCACTTGCAAGTGGGGAAAGCTCACCGAGATCGTCCACCCAGTAGATCTTTCTTAAAACTTCGTCCATCGGAAGACCTACTGCGGCACCTGCCGGGGAGACATGCTTGAAGGAAGTCGCTGCCGGAAGACCTGTCGCTTCCTTTAATTCCTTAACGAGCTGCCAGCCGTTCAACGCGTCGAGAAGATTGATGTAGCCCGGTTTTCCGTTTAAGACTGTGATCGGAAGATCACTTCCGTCTTCCATGTATACACGGGACGGTTTCTGATTCGGGTTGCATCCGTATTTTAATTCCATTTCATTCATGATTTGCTTTTCTCCTTTTGATACGACTAGTGATTTTTATTTACGATTCTTGTCTCGTACTTTCCGGTCCCGATATCAATGAATCTGACAAAGAGGGAAACCTTGTTGTCCTCATTCAGGCTCTCCCATACATTCTTTGTGAAGCTGTCAATATCGCCCTCGATGGCAACGCGCTTCGGCTCGCCCTCAAAGCTCGGCAGCGGATTTCCGTCGTTCATGTAGGTGTGGATAAAACGTCCCTCACCACATAACGGCTTCTCATATGCGTATGTAAAGCGGCTACAGCTCTCCGGGTTTCCATCACTGCTCTTTAAGATGGACATCGCAAAATTGTAGTTCCCGTTCTCAATGTGCATGATTCCGGAGATACGCGGAGTATAGTTCGGGCCGTCCGGCTCAAACTCGCGGCAGCGCAGGGACTGCTCGAAGGTCTGCTGGCGGTCCATTCCGTCGTAGATCGTATCTGTCTGGTCGCCATTTGTCACGATGGTCTTATTTCCGAGAACGCGCACCGGGGCGTAGATGATAAGGCTCGGGTCCTCTAATTTTGACGGATCAAACGCCTGAGTACGGATTCCTTCACCATCCTCTACAAAGACACGGTTGCGGCTGTTGCTGCTTCTTCCCATAATAAAATATGCGGTCACGGCTGTCTTTCCATCGGCTGATTTTCCGATCACGATTCCTCTTCCCGGATAAGAATTGTTTTTTAACTCCTCTGAAAGTGATAATAACTTCATGGAAGTACTCCTCCTGTTTTCGTATAAGATCACCGGAATTTGTACCGGCGACGGGTTTTAATTTTATGATAACATACTTCCTGCAGATTGAGTATTTAAAATTACTTATCAACGATCCCTGCGTTTCCTTATGAAATGCTTTCATTTATTTAACAAAATCGTAATGTAGCGTTCATGTACAAGAGGCAGGTCTTCATGATATAATATAACTGTCTTAGAAAGATAAACCTGGTACCGGACAAGCTTTCTTCCATTCGCCTATTCCGGTGCCGCATTAAAATACGATAAAAGGAGCTGATCTTCTTATGAGAAAAAATCTTTATAAATTTGCCGCTTTAACAATGTTTGCCGCATTATCCATCACCGCATGCAAAAAACACGAGGCTGTGGACATCTCTGGAATTCATACGTCCGCTGCGGAGACCATGGCGGAAACTACTTCCAATGAAACAAAGGCTGATCCGGCAGCAGACAATTCAAAAAGTGACTCCTCAAAAACTGATGCTTCAAAAGCCGGATCTTCCGAGGTCGAGACGCAAAAGGATTCCAACGCCTCCGACGCGTTAAGCGTGAAATCGAAGATCGCGACCGAAAAGACCGGAAAGGTCTCCATCGAATACCCGGTCCTCTCCAATCTCCGTGATGCATCCATGACCCAGGCCGTCAATGAGCTTTTAAAGAAAGAGGCGACCTCGATCATCACTGCCTGGGAACTGGACACCGAAAAGGATGAGGTTTCCATCAACTGTGATCTGGTATCCCTCGATAAAAACAAGGCGGTATTTACATTCCACGGAATGGTAAACGTTGCAGAAACAGCCCATCCGTCAAATGTGCGCTATGCCGTCTCTGTGAACTTAAATACGGGATCACCGATCGGTCTGACTGCGTATGCAGATGCGGATTCCATCGCGGAATACCTTTCTTCCGATGACGTTGTGGTGGTAGAACCGGCGGATACAGCAGCTGCAGTAAAGGATTCCATCAAGTCCAGCGGAAAGGACCTCTGGCAGACTGTGTTTGCAGAATGTGATTTTACTTCCGTAAAGGACGGGACATTCCCGCAGGCGTTTTCCTACGAAAAAGACGGAGATATCTACCTGATCGTTCCGGTGAGCCATGCGGCGGGTGATTATGCCCTTGTAAAATATTCACCGGAAACAAAATAACAATAGATGATCTGCGAAACGATCCGGTTGATTTCTATCCTGCGTTTTGGTATGATAGAGGGAAGGAAAAAACATGATCTGCCGGATCGGTCTATAGGCTTTGGCAGATCACAGAAAGGCTGGTATCTATTAATGGAAAATGTAACGTATATTGACCACCCGCTGGTTCAGCACAAGATCTCCATGTTAAGAAAGAAGACCACAGGAACAAATGAGTTCCGTACTCTTGTTGAGGAGATCGCAACTCTGATGGGATATGAGGCACTCCGCGATCTCCCTCTGGAGGACGTTGAGGTCGAGACTCCAATCGAGACATGTATGACCCCGATGCTTGCAGGCAAGAAATTAGCCATCGTTCCGATCCTGCGCGCAGGTCTCGGAATGGTAAACGGTGTCCTTTCCCTCGTTCCGTCCGCGAAGATCGGTCATATCGGTCTCTACCGCGACGAGGAGACTCACGAGCCCCATGAGTATTTCTGCAAGCTTCCGAACCCGATCGAGCAGAGAACCATCGTTGTCACAGACCCGATGCTCGCTACCGGCGGTTCCGCAGTTGCAGCTATTGATTTCATCAAGCAGCACGGCGGAAAGCATATCAAATTTATGTGCATCATCGCTGCCCCGGAAGGTGTAAAGAGACTCCACGAGGCACATCCGGATGTACAGATCTATGTCGGACATCTTGACCGTGAATTAAACGAGAACGCATATATCTGTCCGGGTCTCGGAGATGCCGGAGACCGTATTTTTGGCACGAAGTGATTTAAGAGTATAGGTTCCCATACTAAAAATAAAACCACGATATTTGTTAAAAACTCAACATATGAGTTTCTAGATAAATATCGTGGTTCTTTTAGTTTAATAATTGCACGGATCCTTCATTTGCAGCATCTTTTTTCAGTTATCAATTATTCCAGCACCTTCTTAGCGATTTCTCCCTGTTTCTTATAGATGGAATTCCCATCCACGCACCCGCGAACGCTGGATAACGGGTAGATATTGCAGTTCCTTCCAATAACAGTTCCTGGATTCAGAACAGAACCGCAACCGATTTCCACGCAGTCACCGAGCATCGCACCAAATTTCTTGATCCCGGTCTCGATATCGCCGTCCTCCGCATGGACCTTCACGAGAAGTTTGTCGGACTTCACGTTTGAGGTGATGGAACCGGCTCCCATGTGGGCGCGGTAGCCTAAGATGGAATCTCCCACATAGTTGTAGTGCGGAACCTGGACCTTATCGAACAGGATCACATTTTTTAACTCCGTGGAGTTTCCAACGACGGCTCCCTCTCCGACTAAGGCATTTCCCCGGAGGAACGCGCAGTGGCGGACCTCTGTGTCCTTTCCGATAATGATATTCTCGCCGAGTAACGCACTCGGCATCACCCTTGCGGTCTTATGGACCCATACGGTCTCCCCGCGCCTCTCGTACTCACCCTCCGGGAGTGTCTTTCCGAGTTCGAGGATGAACTCTTTAATATGGGCAAGTGCCTCCCACGGGTAGGTAAACTGGCGGAGGAAATCCGCAGCCTGGGTGTGGGAAAGGTCATAAAGATCGACGATCTTAGTCTCTTCTTTTTTCATAATGATTCTCCAATCTGCCATCTTGCCAGACAGCATTTATTTACGGCTGGACCGCCGAAAGCATTTTCGATAAGCTTTTGCAAACGGCTGCAGCATTGAAACAGATCTGTTGCTATTTTTTATAGAACTGAGCCGCAGCGTCAAAATACGGCCGCAGCATATAGGCGTTGTTCGTCTGCTTGACACCGTTTGTCCTGAGCGTCACAAAACGCTCCAGCTTTTCCATGTACTCATCCGGCGTGATGGTTCCCTCCGCCACGTAAGTGAGGCCTTTTTCCCAGCTTGCCGTGAGTTCCGGATTCAGGAGCTGCCGCATGGACGCCTGGCAGACATCGAAGACAATCTCCCCGAGAAGTGTCGGCGTGATGACCTGGGTCTTCTTCGCCAGTGCCAGATACTTGATGTTGAACAGCTTTTTTAAGATCTCCGCCCGGGTGGCGCTCGTTCCGATGCCGCTTCCCTTGATCTGGGCCCGCAGGTCCTCATCCTCGATGAGCTGGCCCGCGTTCTCCATGGCAAGGATCATGGAACCGGAGGTGTAGCGCTTCGGCGGAGATGTCTCGCCTTCCTTGATATCAAATTTTAAAAGCTTTAATTTCTGTCCTTTTTTCAGGCCGGACAGCATGGCAAGAAGATTCTTTGCCTTCTCATCATGACCTGGATCCAGTTCTTCCGCCTGGTTTTCCTGTCCTGCGCCGGAATTTTCACCCCGGCTGTTTCCAGAATTTTCCATTTTTTTCTTGGACGGGACGTTCGCAACCTCCAGGTATCCCGCCTCCGCAAGGACCTTATATGCCGCGAAGAACTGTTCTCCCTGCTTTTCAATCCGCAGGGAAAACTTCTGGTAGACTGCAGGTGGATAAAAAATGCTTAAAAAACGCCGTCCGATCAGCTCATACACCTTTGCAGCCAGCGGGTTGAGACTTCTCAGTGCTCCAAATCCCTGCCCCGTCGGTATGATGGCGTAGTGGTCGGTGATCTGCTTATCGTTCACATACTTTGTCCGAGCGATCAGCTTCCAGGTTCCGCTGTCCAGCGCCTTCGCGGCAAAGTCCGCGAGAGGCCCGAAATTCCGGAGTCCGCCGATATTCCTATAGATCTCCTTCGCCACCGCAGTGGAGAGAACTCTGGCGTCCGTTCGAGGGTAAGTCACCAGCTTTTTCTCATAGAGCTCCTGGATGATCTTTAAGGTCTCATCCGGGCTGATCTTGAACATCTTCGAACAGTCGTTCTGGATCTCCGCAAGGTTATATAAAAGCGGCGGATTTTTCGTCTCTTTTTTCTTATCCAGGGCGATGAGCGTTCCTTCCATCGGGTCGGCGCTTAAAAAGCGGATCAGCTCCTCCGCTGTCCTATGCTCTTTAAATCCGTTTTCCTTATAAAGCGCCGGTGTGCCGAAGTATCTGGAGCCTTCCACCGCTCTCCATTCCGCCTCGATGACCGCGGTCTCATGATCCGGGACATCGAAGGAACCGATGACGCGGTAGAACGGGGTCTTCACGAATTCCCGGATCTCCCGCTCCCTGCGGACCACCATGCCGAGGACACAGGTCATCACACGGCCGACGGACAGTACCGCCCGCTTTTCCCTCAGGTAGGACGCCACCGATGGGCCGTATCTTAAGGTGAGCACCCTGGAAAAATTGATACCCATCAGGTAATCTTCTTTTGCTCTAAGATATGCGGAGGCTGCAAGGTTGTCGTACTCCGCAAGGTCCTTCGCCTCCGGACGCCCGGAGTATCTCATCCCTCGGTCTGGGAGTCGATCCAGACACGGCGGCGGTTCTTTCCCTTTACCCCGGCCATCTGCTCCACCAGGCGGTAGATGTACTCTCCTTCACGCCCGGAGTCAGTGCAGACATTAGATCGTGTCCACGTCCGACCGGTTTAAGAGCCCGCTCACGATCTTAAATTGTTTTTACATCGTCGATCACCTGGTATTTGAATGTCTTCGGAGAAACGGCAGGGTTTCCATGCTCCAGCGTTTCAGGGCCGGATCGTAGGCATCCGGGTAACTCATGGTCACCAGATGACCCACACACCAGGTCACGATAGCCTGGTCAGACTCAATATATCCGTCTCCTTTTCTCCCGGAAACCTTTAGCGCCTTTGCAAATTCCTGTGCGACGCTGGGCTTCTCGGCGATAAATAGTGCTTTTCCCATGAAACCTCTTTCCTGTTTATATTGACTTCACAGCTGCTATTTTTTCTTCTGCGGGAGCTCCGATAAAAGAACTGCCGCGAACATCAGCGCACATCCGGCCAACATCTTTCCTGTCAGTACATCCTTTAAAAAGATCACGGAAAACAGAGTTCCGAACACCGACTCCATGGAAAGAAGGATCGCCGATGTAGATGCGCTCAGATATTTCTGTCCGCTGTTCTGTAAGAGATAAGCCACTGTGGTGGAGAAGACTGCCAGGTATAGCAGTCCCCCGATCAGAGACTTATCCATCAGGACCGTGAAATCAAAGGATCCGTCAAGAAACGGTGCGCAGATCCAGTTGAAAATAGCTGCTGCAAGGATCTGGATCACCGTCAGGGCGATCGGGTCGTGGCATTCTGTAAACTTGTCGATAAATACCATGTGAACCGCAAACATCAGACCGCAGACCAGCGTCAGAAAATCTCCGTAATTGATCGAGAGATCTCCCTGCAATGACAAAAGCGCAAGACCGATGACCGCGAGAAACGCGGCGGCGATATTCCGGCCTGTAGGTCTCTTTTTACTGACGATCCAGTAGAGGAACGGCACGATGATGACATACAGCGTTGTGATAAAAGCATTCTTGCTTGCTGTCGTGTGCTTCAGACCGTAGGTTTGGAACTGATAGGACAGGCAGAGAAAAGCGCCTAAGATCACGCCGCAGAGGACCGTCTCCCGGTCTGCTTTCATCATATTTTTATGGAACAACAGGGCGAGCAGTACCGCGGACATGGAAAAGCGGACCGCCAGAAGGTATGTCGGCGGGATCACATCCACAGAATTTTTCATAACCACGAAGGCAAATCCCCAGATCATCGTCGTAAGGATCAGTCCCATGGATGCCAGGATCTTGATGCTGCGTTCACTTAAATTATTCATATCAATAATTCCTTAGTAGTTTTATGCAAAGCAAAAATCTCATCGGCGCAGCCGATCTGGAATGGATTTTTGCTTGTAACCATGAAGGTACTGAATCGTTGTCATTATTTTTCATAAATATAAAAACGGTATCCTGTCGCAGACATCCACTCTTTCCCTGCCTTCACGATCGGTGATGGGAAGTGCGGTTTGTTGACAGCATCCGGGAAGTTCTGGGTTTCAAAGCAGAATGCGGTCCTTGCATGGTAGAACGCACCTTTCTTTCCCTTCTCCTGATCAAGCCAGTTAGCAGTATAGAACTGCACGCCCGGCTGGTCTGTATAGACATCCATCGCTCTGCCGCTCTCCTCGGAGAAGATCTGCGCGGCAAGTCCGAAGTCGCCGCGGACATGGGAGAGACACCAGTTATGGTCATATCCATGCCCCATGACAAGCTGGTCGAAATTCTCATCGATCCGATCCCCGATCACATGGAAATCCGTGAAATCCATCGGAGTTCCCTTAACCGGGCGAACCTCTCCAGTTGGGATCGATGTCTCATCGGACGGGGTGTAAAAATCTGCAAGAATTCGAGCTTTGTGGTCAAGGACGGAACCTCCGTTATTGCCGAGGAGGTTGAAATATCCATGGTTTGTCAGGTTCACCGGCGTGTCCGCATCGGAAAGGACACGGTATGTCAGCGTCAGCATATCCTCGTCTGTCAGCGTATATGTGACAGATACGATAGCGTTTCCCGGATATCCCTGATCTCCGTCCGGGCTTAAAAGTGTGAAGGTGACAGCGTTTTCCGCCTCTTCCTTCGCATTCCAGAGACGCGCGTCATAGTAATCCAGACCGCTGTGCAGGTTGTTCGGTCCATTGTTCACCGCCAGGGTATACTCTTTTCCGTTCAGGGAGAACTTTCCCTTCGCGGTGCGGTTTGCGATCCTGCCCACAACGGATCCGAAATGCGGACCATTGTTTAAATAACCAGCTGCGTCGTCAAATCCCAGCATCACATCGTCCATACCCCCGTTTTTATCCGGAACGACCATGCGGACCCAGACGGCGCCGAGATCTGTGACGGATGCCTCGAGACCATTTTTATTTGTGATGGTGTAGAGGCTTACCTCTCTTCCATCCGGCATTTCCCCAAAGTATTCTTTTTTCACTGACATAAAAATACCTCCTCAGTTTCGATCCTTATGAATAAGTACCACTGATACGAAACAGCATCAGGCCATATACAGGTATATGTACTGATTCGCTGTCCGCGTAAAAAGGACCCGCACAAATAGCGGGCCCATGATTTACGTTCTGATCGACAGATGATAACCGATATCCGTCGATATTATTTTGCAGAAATATATCCCTGCTTTGTGAGAAGCTCTGCGCAGAGGACGGCTCCGCCTGCAGCACCGCGGACGGTGTTGTGGGACAGACCGATAAACTTCCAGTCATAGACGGTGTCTTCTCTTAAGCGGCCGATGGATACGCCCATTCCCTTCTCGAAATCAACGTCCAGCTTAACCTGCGGACGGTTGTCCTCTTCCATATACTGGATGAACTGCTTCGGTGCGCTCGGAAGCTCTAACTCCTGCGGAAGTCCCTTGAAGTTTACAAGCTTTTCAATGAGCTGTTCCTGCTTTCTTCTGAATTTTACGAATACAGCAGCTGTGTGGCCGTTTAATACCGGTACCGGACGCACTGGCATGTGATCACCGGCTCTTTGCCTTTACGATCACGCCGCCCTCTAAGTGACCCCAGGATCCTAAGCGGCTCCTGCTCACTCTTCTCTTCCTCGCCGCCGATATACGGGATCACGTTTTCTACCATTTCCGGCCAGTCCTTAAAGGTCTTTCCTGCTCCGGAAATAGCCTGATATGTAGTAGCGACTACCTCGTACGGCTCGAACTCTCTCCACGCACTGAGTGCCGGAGTGTAGCTCTGGATCGAGCAGTTCGGCTTTACTGCGATAAATCCATGGGTCGTGCCGAGTCTCTGCTTCTGGAACTTGATCACTTCAAAGTGATCCGGGTTGATCTCCGGAATTACCATCGGAACATCCGGTGTCCAGCGGTGAGCGCTGTTGTTGGAAACCACCGGAGTCTCTGTCTTCGCGTAAGCTTCCTCGATAGCGCGGATCTCTTCCTTTGTCATATCAACGGCGCTGAATACGAAATCAACGGTCTTGGATACCGCATCCACGTCGTTTACATTCATAACAACTAAATTTTTAACTTTTTCCGGCATCGGAGTCGTCATTTTCCAGCGTCCTCCAACTGCCTCCTCATATGTTTTTCCTGCAGAACGCGGGCTGGCTGCCACGGTCGTCACTTCGAACCATGGATGATTCTCAAGGAGAGAGATAAATCTCTGTCCTACCATACCTGTTGCTCCAAGGATACCAACTCTAAGTTTTTTTTCCATCACACATATCTCCTCATCTCAGCCTGTCAGCCGGTATCAGCTGCCAGCCTGCCATTTTCCACCCGTCGCGGACATATGTCTCCATGTACGCAACACCCGTGTTGTTGTCTATCCTAACTCAAAACGACAAAAAATGCAAGTAGTAAATGGCATGAGTTTACCATACTAACGTATTAAATGTTACTGCTCACGCCTTGCGCAAACAATAACTGATATCAGTAACGATTAAACGATTTCAAGCGCTACATGGATCATGTCAGCGAAGGATGTCTCGCGCTCCTCGGCTGTCGTCTTCTCGCCTGTCACCATAGAATCAGATACAGTCAGAATTGAAAGGGCGCGCGCTTTTGCGAGAGCCGCGTTTGCGTAGAGAGCCGCTGTCTCCATCTCCACTGCCAGTACACCCATATCCGCGAACTGGAGTCCGTCGTGTTTCTTTTTTTCCGGCTCATAGAACAGATCGGAAGTCAGGACGTTTCCAACGTGATATGGAAGGTTTTCCTGCTCTGCGTGGAAGACGGCTTTAATCAGGAGTCCGAAGTCCGCGATCGGCGCGAAATCTCCCGGGAGTCCGAATTCTCTCACATAATTTGTCTGTGCGCAGGCGCCCATGGCGAAAACAAGGTCACGGATATGCATATCGCCCTGTATTCCACGGATCAGTGTCTTTACGCCGTATCCCTCGATGAGCTCGTGGGTGTAGATTCCAATGGACGGGCATCCCATTCCTGTTCCCATGACAGAGACAGGTTTATCACGGTAAAAACCGGTATAACCAAACATATTTCTTGTAGCGTTGAACTGCTTTGCGCCCGCAAGGAAATTCTCAGCGATAAATTTCGCGCGGAGCGGATCACCCGGAAGTAAAATAGACGGCGCGATCTCACCCTGTTTTGCTGCAATATGAGGTGTTGGTGTATTCATATAGGTTCCTCCTTTTCCCGGACAGGATCTGTCCGGATCATGATTTTCATTCAGGTTCTGATTAAAAGGATCGTACGATCCAATTCTATTATAACCGGACTTTCGTTCCTTTTCCATCCCTCTTTGCCGCTTTCAACCGGCCAAGAGCAACTTCTTTTCCTTTATAGACAGCGGTTCCGTCCATATCCGGCAGATATACATGTTCCAGAGTATCTTCCTTTTCAAGCTTGATGCCCCGCACACCTCGGCTGTTCCTTTTCTTGAGCTCGAATTTCTTCCAGCTGGAATTTTAAGAACATCCCGTCGACAGTCTGGAGAACCACATCGCGGGTTCCATCGATCTCAGTGCCGATCTCCCGGATCTCCGTGAGCTTATCCTCTCCCGCTAATTTCGTCGCCACAACGGTCTTATTTGCCGTTATAAATTCCTCTCCCGGAACGATCTTCACCGCCGCCTGGGCCGTCGCGAACAGGAATTTCTTACCGGTAAATCCGGATGCCGGAAGCATAAAGAGGATCGTCTCCGTCTTCCCATCAAATTTGCTGACGTTCTCGATGGGGATTCCCTTGTCTTTCATCTTCAGTGTCGGGAACTCCGCAACCTTCACCTGGTACATGTTTCCGGTATCTGAGAACATGCAGAGCTTATCGTCCGTCATCACCGGAAGTACCCGGACATTCTCGCTGTCCACGGTCTCCTGGTTTCTCTCGTAGATGGAGCGGTCCATGGTCTTGCAATAGCCGAAGCGGTCCATGACGAAAATCACTTCCTTCGCCTCTTCCTTCGCCTCCACGTAAACCATCTCTTCGCCGTCCTCGATGAGTGTCCTTCTCGGTTCTGCGAACTCTGCCTTGATAGAGTCCTTGATCACTCACATCCATATTCTTCTGGTTGGAAAGAATATGCTTATATTCACGGATTTTCCGGCATCGTCTCCTGGTACGCTTCGGAGCGAGGATCTCAAGACCGATGAGCTTGTAGAGACGCATCTCCAGGACCGCTGTCGCCTGGCGTTCGGTGTAAACCAGAGCCTTCCGCGTCCGCCCCAAAGTTTTCCGGCACACGGAACTGATCTCTCTCCGTATTCGGTCATCAGGCATTCCTTTGCGTCCTTCATGTTCTTTGATCCCCGGGAGGTACGGCGATAATGAGGTCGATCACATCGCATGCTCCTGATGAGCCCTTTCCTCTGAAACTTCTCTCCATTTCCTTCTGGAGAAGAACATTGTACTTCTTCGTCATGTTCCGGTACTGGAATTCCAGGAATGTATTCAAGATCTGCTTAAGGTTCATGGTCTCCGGGCGTCCATCGTCAATGGCAAGCATGTTGACACCGTAAGTGTCCTCGAGCTTTGTCTTTTTATAGAGGACCGCCTTGATCTTATTGACATCCGGCGTCCTTTAACCTGCACAATGTGTGGATCCCCCTTATTTGACTGGTTTGAAATGTCCACCACATCGGTGAGCTTCCTCGTCCTCAACGAGATCTAAGCGCAATCCATGAGGAACTTAGTTTGATTCCTTTCGCGCTGACCATTGCAGTACGCGTATCCCCGTGATCACCAGTTTGTCTCGGTCTGCCTTTCTTCTTCCGAGTTCCACCTCGATCTTTCCGCGGAGCTTGATCTTTCCAGCACCAGTCTCGTAGATCTGTAAAAGATCACTCTTATTTGCGATGATCCCGCCGGTGTCTCGGTCCCGGCAGTTATTTTATACTCTGCATCAGCTCTTCAATGGTGAGAAGACGGTTATCGATATAGGCCTTTACCGCGTCGATAACTTCCCCTAAATTGTGGGTCGGAATGCTGGTGCTCATGCCGACAGCGATTCCCTCCGCACCGTTTTGCCATAGCGTCTGCATCGCGACCGAGGACTTCCGCTCTTCCGTCTCATCGTAGTTGGCGACGAAATCTACGGTCTTATCGAGATCTTTTAAGTAAACCTCCTCCGCAAATTTCTTTAAGCGTGCCTCGGTGTATCGCATGGCAGCTGCGCCGTCACCCTCTATGGAGCCGAAATTTCCGTGTCCGTCCACCAGAGCCATTCCCTTTTTAAAGTCCTGGGACAGGACAACTAAGGTCTCGTAGATAGAGCTGTCGCCGTGTGGGTGATATTTACCCATGGTATCGCCCACGATACGTGCCGACTTTCTGTGGGGCTTATCGTGATCTAAGTGAAGCTCACTCATATCGTAAAGCACGCGGCGCTGTACCGGCTTTAAGCCGTCTCTGGCATCCGGGATCGCACGGGAGGTGATGACGCTCATGGAGTAGTCCAGATAGCTCTTCTGCATTTCCTCCGAATATTCAGTTCGCAATATTTTTTCAGACATGGTAAACTCTCCTTCTATGCGTCGATCTCCGCCTCATCGGCATGATCATAGATAAATTTCTTTCTCGGCGGAACGTCGCTTCCCATCAGAAGCTCCGTCACTTCACTTGCCATCCGGGCATCTTCGATCTCCACCCGTTTTAAGACGCGGTTCTCCGGGTTTAGCGTCGTCTCCCAGAGCTGATCCGCATCCATCTCACCGAGACCTTTGTAGCGCTGCAGCGTAAAGTCCCCGGCGTGGCTCTTCTTATATTCTTCTAGCGCCTTGTCATCGTAGAGATACCGCTCTTCTCCGCGTTTCGGAACTACCTTATAGAGCGGCGGCATCGCGATGTAAACATGTCCGTCGTAGATCAGTTCCGGCATGAAGCGATAGAGAAATGTTAACAGCAATGTGTCGATATGGCTTCCGTCCACATCGGCATCGGTCATCAGGACGATCTTATCGTATTTCAATTTCGTGATATCAAAGTCATTTCCATATCCCTCAGAGAATCCACAGCCGAAGGCATTGATCATAGTCTTGATTTCAGCGTTTGCCAGGACCTTATCCATAGACGCTTTCTCCACGTTTAAGATCTTTCCGCGGATCGGCAGGATCGCCTGGAACTGTCGGTTCCTTCCCATTTTTGCAGAGCCGCCGGCAGAATCTCCCTCGACGATGAAGATCTCACACTTTGACGGGTCACGACTCTCACAGTTTGCAAGCTTTCCGTTGCTGTCGAAGGAGAACTTCGACTTGGAGAGCATATTTGTCTTCGCCTTCTCCTCCGCCTTGCGGATCTTTGCGGATTTCTCCGCACAGGCGATGATTGCCTTTAAGGTGTCGAGATTTCGGTCGAAAAACCTTTCCAGCTCGTCTCCAGTCATGGTGAACACAGCCTTTGTCGCATCGGCGCTGGCAAGCTTTGTCTTTGTCTGTCCCTCGAAGATCGGATCCGGGTGTTTCACCGCCACAACGGCCGTCATGCCGTTTCTTGTGTCAGCGCCGGTAAAGTTGCTGTCCTTCTCTTTTAAAATGCCGAGTTCCCTCGCGTAGGAGTTGATCAGCTGGGTGAATTTCGTCTTGAATCCCACCAGGTGGGTTCCGCCCTCCTGGGTGAAGATATTGTTGCAGAATCCGAGAATATTCTCCTCGAAGGCGTCAACGAACTGGAACGCCACCTCCACCTCGATCTGGTCCACACTGCCTTTAAAATACACCGGCTCATGAACCGGCTCTTTTCCGTTGTTTAACTCGCGGACATAGGCAATGATCCCATCCGGCTCGTGGTAGGTGATCATCTCCTCCTCACCGGCGCGTTTGTTCACATAGTGGAGCGCCAGGTTCGGGTTTAAATAGGCGGACTCATGAAGACGGCTCTTTAACCACTCCGCCTTAAATTTCGTCTTCTCGAAGATCGTCGGATCCGGCAGGAAGTTGATCTCTGTTCCTGTCTCCTTTGATTTTCCGATCACAGGAAGAAGCCCATCCTTCAGTTCGATCACCGGATGTCCCTTTTCATACTCATCATAATATACATTTCCATCCCTGGATATTTTTACCTTCATCCGGTCAGACAGGGCGTTTACGACGGAAGAACCGACGCCATGAAGTCCGCCGCTGGTCTTATAGGAATTATTATCGAATTTTCCGCCTGCATGAAGCGTGGAGAGAACCACACGTTCCGCGGACACGCCTTTTTTGTGCATCTCCACCGGGATTCCCCGTCCGTTATCCTTTACGGTACAGGACCCATCCGCCTCCAGCGTTACCGTGATCTCCGTACAGAATCCAGCCAGGTGCTCGTCCACCGCATTGTCGACGATTTCATATATCAAATGGTTTAAGCCCTTTGTTCCAACGCCTCCGATGTACATTCCGGGACGCTTGCGGACTGCCTCCAGTCCTTCCAGTACGGTAATACTGTCAGCATTATACTGTGCTTTCGCCATGTAAAGACCTCCAATACAAGTCATAAACTGCGGCAGGAAAGCTTCCCCGCCGCAGCTTTGTTTTATTTTTCATACTGCTGCGTATATGCCGCAGCCACGTTTCTCAGTCAAGCTTTTCCTATTATACACTTAAATCTTCCAGATTTGCAAGCGTTTTCTATCGAACATATATTCGAATTATAATTTTGTGTCGAAAAAATCCTGGAGCATGCGGTCCCAGCAAGCTTTTTCAAACGGTTTTTCGGAAGAAAAAAGCCTGCGGGATCGCTCTCCCACAGGCACATATTTACTTAAATTTTAAACTCCTCCGAACCGAAGCACAACTCCGATCACCGCAGATGCCGCAATAAACGCAACCGGATGGAGTCCTTTCGTCTTTTTGCAGACTGCCGTGAAATAATAAAGCACTGCAAGAAGAACGATACTGCGGATGCTGATCAGGTCTGTGATCTTTCCGCTTGCCGCAAAAGCGTCCTTGTGAAGAAGAACCAAGGACAGAACGGAAAGTCCTGCTGCCGCGATCAGACCTGTTGATGCCGGGCGGAGTCCGTAGAAAGCGTTCTGAACATACTTGTTTGTCTTGAACGCCTTTAAGAATCCGGCAATGATCAGGATCACGATAATGGATGGTGTGATCAGACCGAGTGTAGCAATTACTGCACCAGCAGGACCGGCTGTTGTAAATCCAACGTAAGTTGCCATGTTGACGCCCATCGGACCTGGTGTGGACTCGGAGATCGCCACCATGTCCGCAAGCTGTCCGTAGGTGAACCAGCCTGTCTTATCGGAGATATTGTAGAGGAACGGGAGTGTCGCCATCCCGCCGCCGATTGCAAAGAGACCGGCTTTAAAAAACTCAAAGAAAAGTCTGACAAAGATCATCATTTGGAAGCAGCCTCCTTATTCTTTAAGATAATTCCTGCAGCAGCCGCAAGGATAACGAACACGATCGGGGAAAACTCCGTAAGTGTGGAGCCGAGGATCACAAGCAGGCAGATCACTAATGTCGGCTTATCCACAACTGCCTTTTTCCAGAGTTTGACCACCGCGTTGAAGATCAGGACACAGACGCAGACACGGATACCCGCAAAGGCGTTCTGTACGATCGCGAGATGCGCAAAGTTCTGGATAAATGCCGCGATGACCGTGATAATGATCAGGGACGGGAATACAACGCCCAGAGTCGCGACGATACCGCCAATGGAGCCGGCAAGTCCCTGTCCGACAAAGGTCGCCGTATTTACCGCGATAATGCCCGGGGTACACTGGCCGATCGCGTAATAGTCCATAAGTTCCTCTTCTGTTGCCCAGTGTCTCTTCTCAACAACCTCTCTCTGGAGGATCGGAAGCATCGCGTATCCACCGCCAAAGGTAAGACCGCCGATTCTGGCAAACGTAAGGAAGAGATCAAGTAACTGATTCATGTGTTTTCTCTCCTTTATTCCAAAGTCTTGTTCTATCATATCTCAAAGACAAAAAAAAGGCAAGAAAAAGGGGTGTAAGAATTGCCTTTTTCTTGCCTTATCATGCATGTTTATGCATTTTCTTTGCACTTATTCCTCATCCGGTGTCAGACCGTTTAAGAGGTTTAATACGATGTTGTTGTCAACGACCATGATCATGTTGGATCCATCAAGCTGCACATAGCGGTATGTCTGATCCGGATTTGCGTATGTTCCGACATAAATCGTGAGAGACTTCTTCTCACCATTTACAGTGAGCTCCGCCTGGAATGTAATGCGGGTATCTGTTGTCAGGTCAGCATTAGCAAGTTCCTGATTTAAAATATGGTAGCTTGCATAGTCGAACGGTTTGAGATTGCTGATTCCATCTGCGATGGTCGTCATGACCTCTGTATCAGAGTTCTTGTAGGACGTTGTCTTACCGTCCATGGTGATGGACACGTTCTGAAGATCAGCTGCTGTGACCTGAATATCCAGTCCCTCGCGGACAACCAGGGTATCATAGTCGAATACCAGGGAGTCTACTGTGATGCTTTTACGAGATAGATATTTTCTCATCGGAGAGATAGTAATTTCCGTCTGCATCCTTTGTTTCCGATGCTCAGAGTGATCTCACCTTTTTCGCTGTCGGTGATCGTCACAGTGTATACCGGATTTCCCATACCATAGTCAGATGCGGTATCAGCACTGTCAATTTCAGAGATCGCATGAAGATTCAGGAAATTCTGTGCCATCGCCTCAAATTTTTCCTGGTTTAACGGGATTGCGGAATCCATGGCATCCAGCCATACACCGTCTTTTTTCTTAAAGATCATATCGGTGTCGGAGCTGGAGTAGTCAAAATCGATCGGTGCATTTAATGCATAAACTTCAATGTCCGCACTAGAGAAATCCGGTTCTACAACGTCATCTCTGATCTCGGAGATCTCCACCTTCGGGGATCCTGATTCCTTTGTGCCGGAAGAAGAACAGCCGGTAAGTCCTGCCGAAAGTGCTGCTGTCAGGAGCAGCGCTCCTAATAATACATGTTTTTTCATATCTGGTAATCCTCTCATTGTTAATTGATTTGTTGGCGAAAGCACGCTCACTATACCACAATTCGCACCTATGGTGCTGACCGCTGCTAACGCAGCTATTGTGGTCCAGTTCGCCGTTCGTCAGAAGCATGCAAGCCTGCTCCTGACTCACTTTTCGCTCACTATATCATACCCCTGTGTACTTTTTGTGAATTTGATTCTTATTTCTTCGGAAATTGCTCCCAGGCTGCCATCAGATCTCATCTGCCGCCGGTGCGTCCCCTAAAAAATGGATCTTATCGGATACTTTTGTTCCAAATGCCGTTGTATAGATATCGAGATATTCCTCATACGGGCATGGCTGACCATTTGAAAGCATCTCCATCTCCGTCCCCCAGAGATCGATGTAGTACGGCAGCATCGTAAATCCATTCCGCAGATAGAACTTTTTCCGGCGTGTGCGGAGAGCCAGTTCCTCTTCATCCACACATTTCGTGCTCTCGATCTCAATGATAATCCTCATGCCTTGATATCTCTCACGGAGCGCCTGAAGTGCCGCAGAGCCGGCTCCATGCCCCCGCACTTCATCCGCGATGGCAAAATAGTCAAGAAGCACCCGGTCTCCCGCCTTTGCCATGATGGCAAGACCAAGAAACCTATTATTCTCTTCCAGGGAAAGGATCTCCACCAGCCCTGTCCCCTGCCC
>SCPN01000586.1_pt1 | contig 18026 bp, 15 predicted proteins | sample 6106831 | NCBI WGS metagenome assembly SCPN01 (sample SAMN10720447, study PRJNA508395) | human gut metagenome | isolation source: Participant 1, 0 month
GTAGGCCTCCATGCTCCCGTGGTAGTCCAGGTGGTCCTGGGTCAGGTTGGTGAACACCCCCACGGAGAACTCCAGCCCCTCCACCCGGTGCTGGACCAGGGCGTGGGAGGACACCTCCATCACCACATGGGTGCAGCCCCCGTCCGCCATGCGGCGCAGCAGACCCTGGAGCTCATAGCTCTCCGGGGTGGTGCGCCCCGCCGGGAGGACCTCATCCCCCACCATGTTCTGGACGGTGCCGATCAGCCCCACCCTGGTCCGCAGCACGGTCTCCAGCATATCCTTGATGAGAAAGGCGGTGGTGGTCTTGCCGTTGGTCCCGGTCACCCCCACCAGGGTCAGCCCCTCCGCCGGCCGGCCGAACCAGTTGGCCGACAGAAGAGCCAGGGCCCGCCTTGGATCCGGGGTCACCAGCCAGGGCCCATCCTCCTCCGGGCGCTCCCGGCAGAGGACGGCGGCCGCCCCCCGGTCCAGAGCCTCCCGGATGTACCGGGCGCCGTCGTCCCGGGCCCCGGGCAGGGCCGCGAACAGGGCCCCGGGCTCCAACGTCCGGGTGTCATAGGATATGGAATTTATTTCCATATCAAGATCAGGAGTCTCCCCCGTGAGGGGGACGCTGTGCAAAAGTTCCCACAGCTTCATCACGATCACCCCTCACGGGTGAGTTTCATTCTCTCTAAGCTTTGCTGTGCCGGCGGCTAATTGATGCCGGCGTAGCCATCCTCTGTGACGGTGGCAAACTGGACGTCCACGACGGTGCCGATGGCCGCGGGCTCTCCGGCGGCCACGCTCTGGCTCTCCGCCTTGGAGGTGTTGCTGTAAAAGGTGCTGGTCCCCACGGCGTGCATGAAGAAGCCGGCCTCCTCCAGCCGCTTTTTCGCGGTCTCATAGCTCAGACCCACGATATTGGGCATCGTCCCTGTCTCCTCCGGCTGGGCGCCCCCCAGATAGAGGATCACCGCGGAGCCGCCGGGTACTGCTGCGCCGGCGGCGGGGACCTGGGCGGTCACCACATCCCCCGTACCCACCGTGCGGTAGGTCAGCCCTTTTTTCTCCAGCCGGGCCGCCGCGTCGGCCACGGAGTACCCCACCGCCTGGGGGGTGCTCACATTCACCGCCGCGGACTCCTCCTGGCTGTACTGCTTCTCCACGCCCATGTAGTCCAGGATCTGGGCGATCAGCTTGCCGGCCTGGGGGGCCGCCATGTTGCCGCCGCTGATGTAGACGCCGGTGGTGCCGTATTTGCTGCCGGGGGAGGCCTCCTGTGGCTTGTCATAGGCCAGCAGGACAATGACCTGGGGGTCATCTGCCGGGGCGAAGCCCATAAAGGAGACGATGGTCCGCCCCTCCTCGTCGGTCTCGGAGGAACCGGTCTTGCCGCCGATGCGGTAGCCCGCCTGATAGGCGTTCCCGCCGGTGCCCTCGGACACCACGCTCTCCAGAATGGCCCGGGCCCGGTCGCTGCTCTCCTGGCTGACGACCTGCCGGGTGAGGGTGGGCTCCGTATTCTGGAGCACCGCGCCGCTGGCGTCGGTGATGGACTGGACCACATAGGGCTGATACAGGTTTCCGCCGTTGATGACGGCAGAGAAGGCGGTGATCATTTGCAGGGGGGTCACAGTGAAGCGCTGGCCGAAGGAGGCAGTGGCCAGGGACAGGTACCCCTCCAGGGAGGTGAAGTATTCCCGCCCCCAGTCCTGGCCTTTCTCTTCGCCAGGCAGGTCGATCCCCGTCACCTCTGTCATACCGAAGGCCTCAAAGTAATCGTAAAACTTCTCTGCGCCCAGACGCTGGCCAATCATCATAAAGGCCGGGTTACAGGAGTTCTGCACTGCTTCCGCCAGGGTCTGATGGCCATGTCCCTGAACCTTGGAGCAGTTGATCCGCACCCCATTGACCATATAGTAGCCCGGGCAATCGAAGGTGGAGTTTTCATCCACCACGCCCTCCTCCAGGGCGGCGGCCAGCACCAGCGCCTTGAAGGTGGAGCCCGGCTCGTACGGCTCCCGGATGGCCTTGTTCCGCCACTGGGTCTCCCGCGCCTTTGCCGTTGCCTGGGCGGCGGCCTGTTCCTGAAGCTCCGCGTCGGTTTGCTGCTCCTCCGCGGGCTTCTGGGCGTTCTCCGCCTTGAGCTGCTCAAAAGCCGGGGATGTCCGCCTGGATCTCCCCTGGAGCAGGCTGTCTGTCACTGCGGGTAGCTGTTGGGATCGAACTCCGGGGAGCTGGCCATAGCCAGGATGGCCCCGGTCTTGGGATCCATCACCACGCAGAAGCCGCCGTTGCGCACATCGTACGCCTGGATCCCGGTCTCAATGGCCTGCTCGGCATAGGCCTGGATGGTGCTGTCCAGGGTCAGGGTCAGATCATAGCCGTTGACCGCGTCGATATAGTTGGAGTAGCTGTTGTACATCTCCACATTTTTCGCTGTTTTCCCTGTGACCACCCGGCCGGGGATGCCCTTGAGCACGTCCTCATAGCCGGCCTCCAGGCCGTACACGCCCCCTTCGGTGTTGACAAAGCCCAGCACCTGAGAGGCCAGGGCGGAAAAGGGGTAGTACCGCTTCGTGCTGGGGGTGAGGTAAAGGTAATAGGCGGTCTTGTGCTCCTCGATGAAGGCCCGAATGGCCTCGGCCTCCCCCTCCTCCACATTGGTCAGCAGCACCTCATACTGGGAGTTCTCCTTCTCCAGACGCCGCTCCAGGTCCGCCCGGTCCAGGTCCGGACGGACGGCGCACAGGCCGTCTGCCACCTCGTCCCGTTTCCTCTGGATCTCCGCCTGATAAGCACTCTGGTCCAGCTTTCCATCCTCGTCCTCAAAGTCGTCCTTATCCACGCTGTTAATCAGGTCTTTCGGGGCCAGGATCAGGTTGTAGACGGTGGCCGACATGGCCATCACCTCGCCGTTGGCATCCAGGATGTCCCCCCGGTGAGCCGCTACCGCCACATCCATCAGCTGCTGCTCGGCAGCCTTCTGCTGATAGAAGTTGTGGTCCCGGATGGAGATGTTCCACAGCTGCACCGCCAGCGGGATGAAAAAGCCCACCCCGCATATCAGCATCAGGATCACGGTGCGGCGGAACACCATCCGCTTGGAGATCCGGTTCTGTTCCGGCTGGCTGTTGTTCCGGCGTTCCCTCTCTTCCCATTGACGACCCACGCTGGTTCCTCCTCTCTCCCTGTCGGGAGAAAAATCTCTCTTCTGACATCAGAAGGGCGCAGGGAAGTCGCCTTCCCGCGCCCTTTATCTCTGTCCCGCTCCTTCTCTGGCTCCACTATATGGCCGCGTCAGCGGAAATATTCAGTCAGCTCATGCACAATATTCTTGAACCCCTGAAGCGCGCCCTGTATGCCGGAGGCGGTCTCCTCCTCCCCATACAGCACCACGCTGTCCGGTTCGGACAGGTCCAAATAGACGATCTGCTCCTCTGTGGGGCGGACCATGGTGTCCCCCACGGCGGCCTGGATCCGCTCCATGTCAAAGACCTGCTCATATCGGGCGGACAAGGTGACATTCTCCGCCTGAAGGGTCTTGAGGTCGTTCCGAAGGGTGACCACCGCATCGTTGGCCATCACGAACTGGGCGTAGCTGAAGATCAGCAGGGCGGCAAAGACGCCCACCGCGGCAAAGCCGATCACCGCAAAGGGCGAAACCTCCCCCGCCTCCCGCACCTGTACCTTGGTACGGGTGAGGGCCCGCTCCCGGGTGCGGGGACGGACCTTGGGCCTCGGCTGGAGGGTGGACTCCCGGCCGGGAGCCCGGACCGCACTGCCATCATACGCGGGAGCATAGGCGACGCTTCCATAGGTGCGGTAGGATGATGTGCTATTGCTGCGATGGCGGCTGGCCATTCCACTCACTCCATTCTCCTCATTGTCTCTTCTCTCACGGCTGGCCCGGCACTCCGTACCGGACGTCCGGGTCCTTCAGCTTTTCCGCCACCCGCAGCTTGGCACTGCGGGCCCTGGTTCTCCGCCACCTCCTGCTCTGAGGGCAGGATGGGTTTTCGGGAAACAAGCCGCACATCCGGCGTCTTCCCGCACACACACACGGGAAAATCCGGCGGACAGGTGCAGCCCCTGGAAAACGCGGCCAGACCGGTCTTGACGATCCGGTCCTCCAGGGAATGGAAGGTGATCACCGCCAGCCGCCCGCCCCGGTTCAGCCGGGGGACGGCCGACTGGACCATCCGGTCCACACTGGCCAATTCATCGTTGACGGCGATGCGGATGGCCTGAAAACTCCGCTTGGCCGGATGCTGCTTCTCTTTCAAGGCTCTGGCGGGCATCCCGCTGCGGATAACATCCACCAGCTCCAAGGTCGTCTCAATGGGCTTGTCCGCCCGGCGGCGGACGATCGCGGCGGCAATGGATGCGGCATAGCGCTCCTCGCCGTACTGGGTCAGGATGCGCCGCAGTTCCTCCTGGCTCCACCCATTCACCACATCGGCAGCGCTCAGGCCCTGGTCACGGTCCATGCGCATATCCAGGGGAGCGTCCGCCATATAGGAAAAGCCCCGGGAACCGTCGTCCAGCTGCGGGGAGGACACCCCAAGATCAAAGAGCATCCCGTCCACGCCGTCCAGAGCAAGCTCGTCCAGGATCCCGTTCAGCTGGTCAAAATTGCTGTGGACCAGGGTCACCCGGTCCATCCACGGAGCCAGCCGCTCCTGGGCGGCGTCCAGCGCTGCCTGGTCCCGATCCACACAGATCAGCCGCCCGGTGGTCAGCCGCCGGGCGATCTCCCGGCTGTGCCCCGCCCGGCCCAGCGTTCCGTCCAGATAGATGCCCTCCGGCCGGATGGCCAGGGCCTGGATACACTCGTCCAGCAGCACCGGACGATGGGTAAATGTCTCACTCATCTCAGAACCCCAACTCACTCATACAGGCCGCCATCTTCTCCGGCGTCATTTCCTCCTCGTCCTGGTACCACAACTGGGCGCTCCAGATCTCCGCCCGGTCGTTGACCCCCAGGATCACCGCGTCCTTCTCCAACTGCGCATAGCGGCGCAGCTTTTGGGGGATAACAATGCGTCCCTGGCTGTCCAGCTCACATTTTACCGCATTGGCAAACAGGGGCCGCATGACCTTGGACTGCGTCATGGGGAGGGAGGCAAACTTTTCTGTGAATTTGTCCCAGGTACTCTGGGGATAGATGGCCAGGCAGGTATCAATGCCCATAGCCAGATAGAAGGTGACGCCCAACTCCTCCCGGAGCTTGGCGGGGATGAACAGACGGCCTTTGGCATCGATGCTGTGCTCGTATGTGCCGGTCATCTGTGTCACCTCTCCCCCACTTCACTCTTTTTTTATGGGGAGAAGCACCACTTTCCCCCACCCTCGTGTTTTAGTATAAAAGCTGTTGACATAAAAAGCAACCCTTTTTTTCAATTTTGCACAGAAAAAAACCGCAGGATTCCCGCGGTTTCGCCTCTTTTTCGATATAAAACGTACGTTCTATCCAGTTAACAGAATATCTCCTTTTCTCTTCTTCCTCAGGATTCTTGTGTTGTGTATTGCTGTCAATCACTATATCTTGTGCTTCGTGATTCCCACCATGGGACTGACAGCTTTTCCATTGCGGCGCCGGCCCGGTTGTGGTAGACTGGATACACAGTACAGAGAAAAGCGAGGGGACCTGTTATGCTGGATTGGACAGAACTGGAAGCTCAATGCCTCTCCTGCCAGCGGTGCGCGCTGGCGGACGCCCGGCACCATGTGGTATTCGGCGTAGGCGTCCGGGATGCGGAGGTCATGCTCATCGGAGAGGGACCCGGAGAAAACGAGGACCTCCAGGGCCAGCCCTTTGTGGGACGGGGCGGCCAGCTGCTGGATGAGATGCTGGAGCTCATCGATCTGAGCCGTGAGAAAAACGTGTACATCGCCAACATCGTCAAGTGCCGCCCTCCCCACAACCGTGATCCCCTGAACACGGAGCAGGACGCCTGCATCGACTATCTCCGCAACCAGGTGGCACTCATCCGGCCCAGGATCATTGTCTGTCTGGGGCGGATCGCTGCCATGCGCCTCATCAAGCCCGATTTCAAGATCACCCGGGAACACGGCCTGTGGTTTGAAAAGTCCGGCGTTTCCATGATGGCCATGTTCCACCCCGCCGCTATCCTGCGGGACCCCAGCCGCCGCCCGGATACCTTTATGGATCTCAAGAGCCTCCAGGCCAAGATCCGTGAGGTCTGCACCCACACCTACCAGTGAATGAGAAATCAGGAATTATCTTGGGGCGGATACATTTTTGGCCCCGCCAAACCAACACATATCAACACCTACGCATAAAAAGCGGCGGAATACTCCGCGCCGCTTTTGCACTCTTTCCTGGAAATCCAGAACCGCCAGTACACAGCAATTCCTGATTTCTAACTTCTCATTCCGAATGGACTGAATTACATCATTTTCACGGTATAGTACACCAGCAGGGCAAACAGCCAAGCCACCATGGCGTACAGCAGGTAATAGGACAGCGCCCCTCCCACAAAGGCCGCAATGGCGATGGCCGCCAGGCTGATCACACAGCTGAGCAGCATCAGGGGGTATCCGGCCTCCTCCGGGAGCAGCTGCCCGGCCTCGCCGGAGAACAGGCGTCCGCCGTGGCCCTTCAGCCAGAGCATCATAACCGCCAGCACCAAAATGACTGCCACCGCACCAATGGTATAGAAGCTGGAGGCTCCGGCATGGCGGACAAACCACAGGCCCAGGACACCCACACCGCTCACCAAGGCGGACAAGAAAAACTCCCGCTGATACAGGTAGTACACCAGAGCCAGCGCCGCCCAGGCGGGCACCAGCCAAAACAGCATCCGAATGCCGGACTCCTGAAACACCAGCGTAATCTGCGCACAGAGGTACAGCGCGGCAGAGACCGCCGCCAAGCTCAGTTGAAGGCCGGCCCGGCCGCCCTGCTTCAGCCGCAGAACCACCCACACCACACAGGCAGCCAAAGCCGCCAGGCTGACCCACCGCAGGCCGTTGAGGGCCGCGCTGATCGCCAGCGCCAGATTGATGGACTCCGGCGTGGTGCGGAAGTTGATATAATACTTATTGATAAGGCTCAGCAGGAACTCCAGGACAACAGCCGCTCCAACCCAGATCAAAGCCCGGTTCAGATCGCGGTCCTCCTGGCGCCGCTGCGCCTCTCTCTCGTTATAATCCATGTGTTCTGATTCTCCTTGCTTGATGAGCCGGCTCCCGGCCGGTCCAACCAGTTGGCCGCTTTCTACGCATTGAACATCCAGTCAATTTATTATTTTACCAGAAGTCCAAAGGTTTTGCAACACAAAAAAAGGAAAAAACCATACCTGCACGGTTCAGAGACGAAAAATATGCAAAACGGCCAAAAAGCCGGGAGGCGGTCTCCCGGCTTGTGGTCAGGTAAAGCGGCGTTGGCCCCGCCTACTCAGCTGTTTCCGAATTCAGAAAAGAAGCGGTCATGGATGGCCTGGACTGCCCGGTCAGCGTCCCGCTCGTCCACCAGGACGGATACCTTGATCTCGCTGGTGGAGATCATGCTGATGTTGATCCCGGCACTGGACAGTGCCTCAAACATCTTACAGGCCACGCCGGAGTTGTTCACCATGCCGGCTCCCACGATGGAGACCTTGGCCACCTGGGTGTTCACCTCGATGGACTGGAAGCCGATGTACTCCCTATTCTCCTCCAGGATGGCTCTGGCCTCCTCCGCGTCGCTCCGGGCCACGGTGAAGCTGATGTCCTTGCTGCTGTTGCGGCCGATGGACTGAAGGATGATGTCCACATTGATCTTCTTCTTGGCCAGCAGGGAGAAGATCTTAAAGGCGATCCCCGGCTCATCCGCCAGGCCCACCAGAGCCAGACGGGCTACATTCTTATCCTTTGCCACACCGCTAACGTGGGTCTTTTCCATGGTCTTGACAACCTCCTTGACTTTTGTACCAGGTTTTCCAGAGAAGCTGGAGAGGACCTCCATATTCACGTTATACCGTTTCGCCATCTCCACCGAGCGGTTGTGGAGGACCTGCGCCCCCAGGCTGGCCAGCTCCAGCATCTCATCGAAGGTGATCTCCTCCAGCTTCCGCGCCCCTGCACTGCGGGGGTCGGCGGTGTAGACGCCGTCCACATCGGTGTAGATCTGGCACAGGTCGGCGTGGAGCGCGGCCGCCAGGGCCACTGCGGATGTGTCCGAGCCGCCCCGGCCCAGGGTAGTCACGTCGCCATACTTGTTAATGCCCTGGAAGCCAGCCACCAGCACAATCTTTCGCTTATCCAGCTCGGTCTGGATGCGCTCAGTCTGGATGCGCTTGATGCGCGCCCCGCCATAGGCGGAGTCGGTGTTCACACCGGCCTGCCAGCCGGTGAGCGAGACCACCTGATAGCCCATGGCCTCGATGGCCATGGCGCACAGAGAAATGGAGATCTGCTCCCCCGTGGCCAGCAGCATATCCATCTCCCGCTTGGACGCATGGGGGTTGATCTCCGCCGCCTTGGCGATCAGATCATCGGTGGTATCCCCCTGGGCGGAGAGCACCACCACCACACTGTGCCCCTTGCGATAGGTCTCCGTGATGATCCGGGCCACGTTGCGCACGCGGTCCGCGTTGGCGACAGAGCTGCCGCCGAATTTTTGTACAATGAGTGCCATATATCGTTTCCCTCCAACGGTTGATCAAGACGCAGATTTCCGGTCCGGCTCCCGCCGGTCCATCCATCCTATGCACACTGCGACCGAGAGGCCAGGGTCACAGGATGCGGAACAGGGAGTCCACCTCCACGCCGGCCAGACGGTCCCGCAGCTGGGGCTCAGTCATGGGGGCGGTGAGGAAGGCGGCCTCGCCGGCGGGTGCGCCGCTGCGGGCCAGGGGCTGAAGCTCGCCGCAGGCCAGACGGGCCTGGTCCATGGAGATCTGCGCCCGAACGTACCACCGAGAGGTCAGCAGGTCGGAGGACACCACCAGGTCGGGTGCTCCGGGTCCCCACTGGTTCCGGTGATCCCGGTGGGTGTCCCGGGCAATATCCATCACATCGGCCACCACAGCGGAGGCGGTGGGCAGCTTGCCCGCGCCGCGGCCGTAGAACATCACATCGCCCACGGCGTTTCCGGTGACCGCGATGGCGTTGAACACATCCTCCACACCGGCCAGGGGGTTCTCACAAGAGACCAGGTGGGGGGCCACAAAGGCACACACCTTGCCCTCCGGCTCCCGGATGGCCCGGCCCAGCAGCTTGATCTTATAGCCGCAGGAGTCAGCATAGGCCACATCGGCCAGGCTCACTCCCCGGATGCCCTGGGTGGGAACCTGGTCGGGATAGACGTGCTGCCCAAAAGACAGGGCGGCCAGGATGCAGGTCTTGCGGCAGGCGTCGTGGCCCTCCACGTCGGCGGTGGGGTCCTGCTCGGCATAGCCGTTGGCCTGGGCCTCCTTCAAAGCCTGGTCGAAGGTGAGTCCCGCCTTGATCATCCGGGTGAGGATGTAGTTGGTGGTGCCGTTGAGGATACCGGTGACCTGATCCACCTCATTGGCGGCCAGGCAGGCATTCAGGGGCCGCAGGATGGGGATTCCACCGCCCACGCTGGCCTCGAACAGATAGCTGACGCCGTGCTCCTTGGCTAGCTGCAGCAGCTCATAGCCGTGGGTGGCTACCAGCTCCTTGTTGGCCGTGACCACGCTCTTTCCGGCCTTCAGGGCACGGGTGGTGTAGTCCAGGGCAGCGCCTACACCGCCGATGGTCTCCACCACGATGCCCACCTCGGGGTCATGCTCGATCGTAGAGAAGTCCTTGACAAACAGATCCTTGTACGGGCCCTCAAAAATATCCCGGGCCCGCATGATGTATTTCAGCCGGACCTGGTTGTTCACCCGTCCATCGATCAGTCCGCTGTTCTTGGTCAGCACCTCAGCCACACCGGAACCCACAGTCCCGAAGCCCAAAATCGCTATATTTACCATTCCGTTCACCTCATTCTGCATCTGCCGGCCATCTTAACCGGCCAGGATCTCGCATTTCAGCACACCCGGACTGCCCGCCGCCGCGTTCAGCATATCCTCCAGCGAGCGCTGGAGGGCAGAGGTCTCCGCCGTGATGGTCACCACCGCGCAGCCGTTGACCGGGATGTTCTGATTGATGGTCAGGATGTTGACCCCCGTTCCGGCAAAGACATTGAGCAGTCCGGACAGGATCCCCGGCTCATCCTTCAGCATCGTCTGAAAGGTGACGATCCTTCCATGGAGCATATCGTTGAAGGGACGCACCGCGTCCTTGTACTTGTAATAGGCACTGCGGCTGATGCCCACAGCCTGCGCCGCCCGGTTCACCGTGGTCTCCTCGCCTGTCTCCAGAAGGCGCTTGGCCTCCGCCACCTTGCGGAAGATCTCCGGCATGGCAGAGGCCTCCACAATAAAGTATCCTGCCGTCTGTTTCATAGTGCCTCCTCCATTCCGCGCCACTTTGTCCGCCTACTGCGGCCATTTGTTTTTGTACTGCGGTCTATTTTAGCATATCTTTCACAGGGATGCAACGGCGAAACACATTCCACGTATAGATTTTCCCGGGAAAACACAGGTGATATTTGTCGTTTTTCACAACACAGCGAAGGAAAACACAGCGGGAGGAGCCTGCGCTCCTCCCGCCGAGAGGTTCAGTAGCCGTAGGGCACTCCGGTATCCGGGTTGATCAGCGCCCCATCTCCGCCGGAGTTCTCCGGATCCGGCGGCAGCGCCGGGTCGTCTGTACCCGGTTCGCTGGGCTCCTCCGGCGCTCCGGGCTCCGGCTCCTCCGTGCTGGGCTCATTGGAGTGCACGGTGCAGCTCTGCCCTCCCGCGGCCGCCAGATAGGCGGAATAGAAGGCGCTGCTGTCCCTGGCTACGGCGCCGCCCACGCTCTCCCGGTCCAGATTCAGATAGCACAGGGTACGCACGCTCACCTCCGGACAGAAGGGGCCTGCCGCCCGGTAAAAGCCTGTAAACTCTCCGTTGGCGTCCAGGATGGGATCATCCACGCACACCCGCACCATCGAGTTGGAGCCCTCCTCCAAAGAGTGGCAGCTGCACACGAAGGAGGGGCGGTCCTCCGGGAACACATAGCCGGTGGCGATGCGTGAGCTCCCTCTGGCGTCATACTGACAGGCCTCGATGGCCTCTCCGCCGCAGTCCATGCAGTAGGAGACGCTGACCAGGCCGCTGACCTGGGGGAACTTCCGGTCCGCCAGCCCCTCATGGATGGGGGTCATCACTTTTTTGAACACCTGGGCCGCGGGATTGCCCGGGGCGGGGACCCGCTCCGGCGTCTCATAGCCCACCCAGACTGCCGCAGTGTAGTAGGGGGTATAGCCCACGAACCAGCGGTTGTCCTTGGTATCTGTGGTACCCGTCTTACCGGCGGTGGTCATGCCGCTGATCCGGGCCTCCGTGCCGCCGCCGCTGGTCACCACGTTGGTGAGCATGGAGTTGATATAGTAGGCGGTGGTGTCCTTGACCGCCACCGAGTCCTCCCGGGTGTTGTCCAGGATGACCTCTCCCTTGCTGTTTTCCACCTTGGTATAGGTGCGCGCCTGGCGGTAGACGCCCCCGTTGGGGAACACGGAGAAGGCGTTGGCCATGTCCCGGGTGCTGACGCCATCAGTCAGACCGCCCATAGCCAGGGGGGCGATGCCGATGTCCCCCTTCACCTCGCCGTTCACCATGCGGCCGCTCTCCAGCGGCAGGTGAAAGCGCTGGGTGGCAAATTCAAACGCCTTGGCCGGGGTCACCTGGGCCACCGTGCGCACTGCCACCGTGTTATAGGAGTCCTCCACCGCCTGATTCACCGTCACCTGGCCCCGGTAGACGCCATCCACGTTCACCGGCCACGCCTTGCCGCCCAGCACCTGATAGGGGTAGTCGGGCATGACGGTGATGGGGCTCATCAGGCCCATCTCAATGGCCGGGGCATAGGCGGACAGGGGCTTGATGGAGGAACCGGGCTGCCGCTTGGCGTTGGTAGCCAGGTTCAGGCCCCGGTTGATCTCCTTCTCACCGATCCGGCCCACCAGGGCGGCGATGTCCCCGGTCTCGTTGTCAATGATGGTGATGGCCGACTGAAGGCGCTGGCCCGTGCTCTTGGAGACATAGTTCAAAAGCTCCTCGTCCCCATAGACGGCCTCCGCCTTTTTCTGGACCTCCGGGTCGATGCAGGTGTAGATCCGCAGGCCTCCGCTGGCCAGCATCTGGCTGGCCACCTTGTCGGAGTAGTCGTACTTTTCCTTCAGATCCTTGATTACGTCGGAGATGACCTGCTCCTCGTACCAGGAGTAGATGTTCTCCGGGCTCTCCGAGTCGCCGCTGGAGCCCGCCTCCATACCCACAAAGACCAGCTCCTGGGCCACCGCCTGATCGTGCTCCTCTTGGGTGATGTACCCCTCCTTGAGCATCTGGTTCAGAATGAGCTCCTGGCGGTACTTGTTCCACTGCTTGGCGTCCCACAGCTCCCCCTTGCTGTTGGCCACCTTGGCCAGGGAGTACGGGCCGTATTTGGAGGGGTTATTGGTGATGGCGATGAGGCTGGCACACTCGGCCAGGGTCAGCTCAGACACCGGCTTTCCGAAATATTTTTCGGCGGCAGCCCCCACACCCTCGCAGCCGGCGCCCAGGGGGATGACATTCAGATACCACAGCAGCGTGGTGTCCTTGTCATAGTTCCGGTCAAACTCCAGCGCACGGAAGATCTCCGTCACCTTCCGCTTCACCGTGGTCTCATTGTCCTCCGTCAGGTTCTTGATGAGCTGCTGGGTGATGGTGGAGCCGCCCTGGATGTCTCCGCCGGTGAACATACTGAACACCGCCTGGGCGGTGCGCCACCAGTCCACCCCGTTGTGCTTCAGGAAGCGCCGGTCCTCAATGGCGATCGCCGCATTTTTCAGATCCTCCGGGATCTCCTCATACTCCACCCACTGGGAGCTGATGGAGGTGAGCACCTGTCCCAGCTCCTGATACTGGCCGCTGTCATCCTCATAGTACATCACGCTGTTTTCCCGCAGGGTGACGTCCCCCAGGTCCAGCGAAGCCTTCGGGAGGATGACCGTCCGGACGTAGACCGCCCCGAAGCAGCACAGGATGGCCCCGGTGGTCACGGCGATGAGCAGCAGGGTGCCGATCACCCGCAGTGCCAGTCCGCCCCGGCCGCGCCCCTTTTTCGGGCGGCGGGGCCCGTCTCCGGACCGCTGGCCGGAGCCGCTGCGGGACCGGGGCCGGCGTTCCTCCCCGGAAGCGTAAGAAGAATAGTTTTGTTCAGACACAGAAATCCCTCCGAACCTGCGGCGCTGCCGGCTTCCGGCGCGCCCAATGTCCATGGTGATGGTCGGTTTTGATCTCCCCAGGAGCGCGGCTCTTCCCTGGAAAGGAACTGGCACACACCTCTGGCGGCAAAAAATCAGTATATATTATACCATATTTTGCGTTTTTGTCCATCCTGGGTTTTCTCCACCTCCATCCTCTGTCACAGAGAGACGTTTTTCCCTTGAGCGGCCCGTTGGAATATGGTATACTGGACCCGAGCCCGGGCCTGCCCCGGGCCCTGTGTGTGGGCCGATTCGGCCAAACCAACTCTTCCAGCCCCGCCCGAAGGCATCCACGGACACGGCGGGACCGCAGCGCGGCGGGAGAGCTGGAAAACAACTTAGGGGAGTGTTATCTATGAACGGTATCTTTAAGAGCCTGCCCTTCCGCCTGCTGATCGGGGTCGCGGCGGGCATCGTACTGGGCCTCTGGGCCTCCGGCTTTGCCTACGGCGGTCAGGTAATGCAGGTGGTGCTGACCCTCAAGGAGCTTCTGGGCTCTCTCATCAACTTCTGCGTCCCCCTGATCATCATCGGCTTCATCGCCCCCTCCATCACCCGGCTGAAGCAGAACGCCTCCCGGATGCTGGCTCTGGCCCTGGTGCTGGCCTACACCTCCTCAGTGTGCGCAGCCCTGATGTCCATGGCGGCAGGCTATGCCATCATCCCCGCCTTATCCATCCAGTCGGCGGCGGAGGGTCTCAACCATCTCCCTGAGCTGCTGTTCAACCTGGAGATCACTCCGGTCATGTCGGTGATGTCCGCCCTGGTGTTCTCCGTGCTGGTGGGCCTGGCCGCCACCTGGGCCAAGGCCGAGGCCGTCACCCGGATCCTGGAGGAGTTCCAGCGCATCGTGCTGGATGTCGTGACCCGCGTGATCATCCCCATCCTTCCTTTCTTCATCGCCGGCACCTTCACAAGCCTGGCCTATGAAGGCTCCATCACCCGGCAGCTGCCGGTGTTCCTCATCGTCATCCTGATCGTCATGGTGGGCCACTACATCTGGCTGGCCGTGCTGTACGGCCTGGCCGGGGCCTACTCCGGCGCCAACCCCTGGGAGGTCCTTCGTCATTATGGCCCCGCCTACCTCACCGCCGTAGGCACCATGTCCTCCGCCGCCACCCTGGCAGTGGCCCTTCGTGGGGCCCGCAAGTCCTCTGTCCTCCGCCGGGACATGGTGGACTTCGGCATCCCCCTGTTTGCCAACATCCACTTGTGCGGCTCCGTGCTCACCGAGGTGTTCTTTGTGATGACCGTCTCCAAGGTGCTGTACGGCCAGCTGCCCGCCCCCATGACCATGGTCCTGTTCTGCATCCTGCTGGGCATCTTCGCCGTGGGCGCGCCCGGCGTCCCCGGCGGCACTGTGATGGCCTCCCTGGGCCTGATCATCAGCGTGCTGGGCTTTGACGACACGGGTACGGGCCTGATGATGACCATTTTCGCCCTTCAGGACAGCTTCGGCACCGCCTGCAACGTCACTGGCGACGGCGCGCTCACCCTGATGCTCACCGGCTATGCCAAGAAGCACAACATCCAGGAGGTCCAGTCCGGGGAGATCCTGTGAACCCCGCTCCTCCCGGCTCCATATTGCTGACCTGCCCCGTCCGGGAAAAACCGGACGGGGCTTTTTCCATAACAGGGGGCCGGAGCATGACGCTCCGGCCCCGTTCTGTATCATGGTGTTACAGGGTCTCCGCCCAGCGCTCCACCGCGGCCCGCAGGAACCGGGCGCAGCCCGGGACGCTCCGGTCGTAGTAGGCGGTGAAGCGGGGGTCCTCCGTATAGAGGGCGGCCAGTCCCCGGTGCTTCCCCGGGTCGTACCGGTTCCCGGTCAGGGTCAGCCACCGCCGGTGCAGGGCGGCGATGCGCCGCCCCTCCTCCCCCTCCGGGGACAGCTTTTCCGAGACAGCGCGCTCCAGCCCCGCCCGGATCTCCTCTCCCAGGCCCGTCCAGGTCCGGTACTGCTCCTGAGTCAGGCCCATCACCGCGGCGTTGGCCTCGTCCATCTGGGCGTCGCCGTATTTCTCCCGGACCTCCCGGCCATAGAGCGCCTCGTTGCACTCCACGGCCTGACGCTTGAATACCTCAAATTTTTGTTCGTCCTGCATGATCTCGTTCCTTTCTTCCGCATGGATGGTGTCTGTGACCGACCGGATCAGCCCGTCCAGGCGGGCGCGCTCCCCCTCCAGCCGGGCCAGATGGCCCCGCAGAGCGGCCAGCCGGTCAAAGTCGGGATCATCCAGACACGCCCTGATCTGGGCCAGCTCCACCCCGAGGGCCCGGTAATACAGGATGTCCTGGAGCCGGTCCACCTGGGCCAGACCGTAGCGGCGGTAGCCGTTTTCCGCCACACGGCCGGGCTTGAGCAGACCGATCTGGTCGTACCAGCGCAGGGTGCGGGTGGTCACCCCGGACAGGCGTGCCAGCTCCTGAATGGAATATTCCATGCTGATCCCTCCTCAGCCCCCATTGTAGCGGCTGCCGTTACGGCAAGGTCAAGGGCTTTTTTCAAACTTTTTCTCGCCATCTGGATCATGTCCCTCCCAGTATAGCAGAGCGGCCCCCGCCTGTAAAATTTCTTGTAAAAACGCCGCATCTGGTGTAGGATACAAATAAAACGCCTGCACCGCCCCGGCCCAGGCGACAGGAGGCGCTATGAAGATCCTCATCTCCCCGGCAAAAAAGATGCGGTCCGATCCGGACACCCTGGCCCCGGAGGCCCTCCCCGCCCTCCTTTCCGAGACGGAGCGCCTCCTGTCCGCCCTGCGCGCCATGACCCCCGGTGAGCTCCAGGCCCTGTGGCGCTGCAGCGACGCCATCGCCGCCCAGAATCTGGAGCGGCTGCGGGACATGGACCTGCGGCGGCGGCTGACCCCGGCCCTGCTGTCCTATGTGGGGCTCCAGTACCAGTACATGGCCCCCGGCGTTCTGGAACAGCGCCAGTACGACTACCTTCAGGCCCACCTGCGCATCCTATCCGGCTTTTATGGGGTGCTGCGCCCCTTCGACGGGGTGACCCCCTACCGGCTGGAGATGGGGGCCAAGCTGGAAACAGACGGTGCGCGGGACCTGTACGGCTTCTGGGGGGACAAGCTGGCCCGGGTTCTGGAGCCCGGGGACGGGCCGGTGGTGGACCTGGCCTCCCGGGAGTACAGCCGGGCGGTGGTCCCCCACCTGCCCCGCGGCGTTCCCCTGGTTGCCTGCATCTTTGGCCGGCTCCGGCCGGACGGCCGGGTGGTGGAGCAGGGTGCTCCCTGCAAAATGGCCCGGGGCCAGATGGTCCGCTGGATGGCGGAACAGGCGGTCACCCGGGTGGAGGAGCTGCGGGAGTTCCGGGATCTGGGCTACCGCTTCTCGCCGGAGCGCTCCGACCCCGGGCGGTATGTATTTTTGAAGGAGGATGACACATGATGTTAGAGATTGGAAGCCAGGCGCCGGAGTTCACCCTGCCGGACCAGAACGGGGAGCCCGTCTCCCTGTCGGATTTCCGGGGACAGACCGTGGTGCTCTATTTTTATCCCAAGGACAGTACGCCGGGCTGTACCCGCCAGGCCCGCGCCTTTGCCGACGTCCACGAGGAACTGCGAGCACTGGGCGCGGTGGTGCTGGGGGTAAGCCGGGACTCATCGGCTTCCCACCTGCGGTTCATCCAGAAAAACGGCCTGCCCTTCCGCCTTCTCTCCGACCCGGAGCGGACCGCCCTGGAGGCCTACGGCGTGTGGCAGGAGAAGAAGCTGTATGGGAAGGTGAGCATGGGCATCGTCCGCACCACCTACCTCATCGACGGGGCAGGGATCATCCGCGCCGTCATGCCCAAGGTCAAGCCGGATCAGAACCCGGCGGATGTGCTGGCCCTGCTCCGGGCCGGAGAGGAGGCAGCCCAATGATCCGATTTGAGTGTGACTACGCCGAGGGGGCCGCGCCCCAGCTTCTGGAACGGCTGACCCGGACCAATCTGGAACAGACCCCCGGCTATGCCGTGGACGGCCACTGCCAGCGGGCCCGGGACCTGATCCGGGCAGCCTGCGCCGCCCCCCAGGCCGAGGTGGAGTTTCTGGTGGGCGGGACCCAGGCCAATCAGACGGTGATCTCCGCCGCCCTGCGCCCCTATCAGGGGGCCCTGTGCGCCCAGACCGGACACATCAACGTCCATGAGACCGGGGCCATCGAGGCCACCGGACACAAGGTACTCCCCCTCCCCTCCCAAGACGGCAAGATCACTCCGAAGCAGGTGGAGCAGTTCTGCGCTGTCCACTGGGCCGACCCCACCCGGGAACACATCGTCCAGCCCGGCATGGTGTATCTCTCTCAGCCCACCGAGACCGGGCTGCTGTACACCCGGACGGAGCTGGAGGGCTTCCGGGCCGTCTGCGACCGGTATGGGATGTATCTGTACATCGACGGGGCCCGGTGCGGCTATGGGCTGGCCGCGCCGGAAAACGATGTGGATCTCACCGACCTGGCCCGGCTGACCGACGTGTTCTACATCGGCGGCACCAAGGTGGGGGCCCTGTTCGGTGAGGCGGTGGTCATCTCCAGCCCCGCCCTTCAGCGGGATTTCCGGTACTGTATCAAGCGCCACGGCGGGATGCTGGCCAAGGGCCGCCTGCTGGGCCTCCAGTTCGAGGCGCTGTTTGAGGACGGCCTGTACCTGCAGCTGGGCCGTCACGGTGTGGAACAGGCCCTGCGCATCCGGGAGGCCTGCCTCCGGCGGGGCCTCCCCTCCACT
>SCPN01001283.1_pt1 | contig 17896 bp, 22 predicted proteins | sample 6106831 | NCBI WGS metagenome assembly SCPN01 (sample SAMN10720447, study PRJNA508395) | human gut metagenome | isolation source: Participant 1, 0 month
CACTAGAAAGGACGTTAAAGGCCTTTGATGCCAGCCAGTATGGCGGTGCGCCGCTTCTTGGATTAAACGGCTTAGTGGTAAAGACCCACGGCAATTCCAAAGCCTTAGAGGTTTGCAATTCTATTTTGCAGTGTGAGACCTTTACAAAGCAGCAGATCAATGAAAAGATAAAAGAAAGTTTGAGCGTCAGCTTAAAAACAGAGCCTTCCGATAACGGAAAGCCTGAAAAATAATATTTATATTTTAAGAGAGGAAGGATTTGAGTTATGGAATTTGAGAAATTACAGGGAATTATTGCAGAGGTATTAAATGTGGATACAGAGGACATCACTATGGCTACCACATTTGTCGATGACTTAGGTGCCGACTCCCTGGATATTTTCCAGATTATCATGGGTATCGAGGAAGAATTTGACATTGAGATCCCACAGGAAGCTGCAGAGAACATCGTGACCGTTGGAGACGCAGTGGAGCAGATCAAGAGCGCATTAAACTAAGAAAATCAATGAAGTGAAAGATAAAGAACGCTGCAGCATGTAAAAGGCTGCGGCGTTTCCATTAAGGGGGAACCTAGATGAGCAGGGATTTAAAGGAACTGGAAGAAAAAATCGGATATGAGTTTCACAATAAGCAGCTGTTCCGTCAGTCCATGATCCACAGTTCATATGCCAATGAACACAGGCTGGACAAACTGGAGTGCAACGAACGGCTGGAATTTTTAGGTGATGCAGTGCTGGAGGTAGTGTCCAGTGATTTCTTATTTCACCGTTTCCGTCAGTCTCCGGAGGGAGATTTAACAAAGACAAGAGCCAGCATGGTATGCGAACCGGCACTTGCTTACTGTGCGGGAGAGATCCAGCTGGGTGAGTATCTGCTGCTTGGCAAGGGCGAGGAGGCCACAGGAGGACGCGGACGCAACTCCATCGTTTCTGATGCCATGGAAGCTTTAATTGGTGCAATTTATCTGGATGGTGGTTTTGCTAATGCAAAAGAGTTTATTTCTGCGGTTTATTATGAATGATATGGAGCACAAGCAGCTCTTTTATGATAGCAAGACTATTTTACAGGAAATGGTTCAGAGCCAGGGAGAAGAACCGCTGGTTTACGAACTGTTAGGGGAAAAGGGACCGGATCATAATAAGACCTTTGAAGTGCGGGCGCTGATCGGCACAGAGGAGATCGGAAGAGGAACCGGACGGACCAAGAAGGCGGCAGAAGCGATGGCGGCCTACAAGGGAATCTTGAAATTAAAGGAAATGTAGGTGTTTTATGTACTTAAAAAGCATTGAGGTGCAGGGATTCAAATCATTTGCCAATAAGATCGTCTTTGAGTTCCACAACGGAATCACCGGAATCGTTGGACCTAACGGCAGTGGTAAGAGCAATGTTGCTGACGCGGTTCGCTGGGTACTCGGTGAACAGAGGATCAAGCAGCTTCGTGGCGCCAGTATGCAGGATGTGATTTTCTCTGGAACGGAGCTTCGAAAGCCACAGGGATTTGCCTACGTGGCCATTACCCTGGATAATTCCGATCATCAGCTTGCCATTGATTATGATGAGGTGACGGTGTCCAGACGGATTTACCGCTCTGGCGAGAGCGAGTACCGGATCAATGGCAGCGCCTGTCGGTTAAAGGACGTCAATGAGCTGTTTTATGATACCGGTATTGGCAAAGAGGGATATTCCATTATTGGACAGGGCCAGATCGATAAGATCCTGAGCGGAAAGCCGGAGGAACGGCGGGAGCTGTTTGATGAAGCGGCGGGAATCGTAAAGTTCAAGCGCCGGAAAGGCCATTGCCCAGAAAAAATTAGAGGATGAGAAACAGAATCTGGTCCGTGTGACAGATATTTTATCGGAGCTGGAAAAACAGGTGGGACCGCTGGCGAAGCAGTCCGAGACTGCCAGAGAGTATTTGAAACTGAAGGAAGAGCTGAAACGGTACGAAGTCAATCTGTTTTTGACAGAAACCCGGGAGTTAAAAGTCCAGCTGCGAGAAGTGGAAAGCAAGGAACAGATCGTAATGGGTGATCTGGAGGAAACTCAGAAAACATCAGAACAGATCCGCGTCACGTATGAGGAACTGGATCAGCAGTTAGAACAGAAAAATCAGGAATTAGACCAGATCCGCAATGAGAAGAACCAGTCAGACTTATTAAAAGGCAGTATGGAAGGCCAGATCAATGTCTTAAAAGAGCAGATCAACACCGAAAAGATCAATGCGGAGCATCTGGCGTCCCGGATCCAGTCGATGGATAAGGAGATGGAAGAAAAGCGGGAGCAGATCGGCCAGTACCAGAAGGAGCATGAAGATCTGACCGTACAGGCCCGGGAAAGCTTAAAACGTCAGGAAGGGGCGGAAAAAGCAGTTCAGGATGCGGACGAGAAGCGTATGCTGTTAGATCAGCAGGTAGAAGAGCAGAAACAGACCATTATCCAGACGCTGAATGAAAAGGCAGATCTGACTGCGAAAAAACAGCGGTATGAGACCATGTTAGAGCAGGTGCTGGTGCGCCGGTCTGAAGTAGCCCAGAAGCTTTTGAAATCCAAGAGTGATGAGTCTGTTCAGGAAGAACAGCGCAAGAAGAAGGAAAAACATCTGCGGGAATTAAAGGACCGTTTGGTGGACCTGGAACTGCAGAGAGGAACCTGTGAGGAGGCCATCGGCCAGACGGAACAGGAGGTCCGCCGGTTGAACCGCCAGTTAAATGAGACCCAGCAGGAGTACCGGGCTGCTTACACCAGGATGGACTCCCTGAAAAACTTAGCGGAACGCTATGACGGCTACGGAGGAAGTATCCGGAAGGTCATGGAGGTCCGGGACCGGGTGAAGGGCATCCACGGTGTGGTGGCGGATATCATTTCCACGAAAAAGGAGTATGAGACTGCTATTGAGACGGCTTTAGGCGGCAGTATCCAGAATATCGTTACAGATTCCGAGACGACGGCCAAGCAGTTGATCGAGTATTTAAAGAAGAATAAATTTGGCCGGGCGACATTTTTGCCGCTGACCAGTGTGGGACAGAAAAACAGCAGCTTTAACCAGGAAAAAGCTTTAAAAGAACCGGGCGTGATCGGTCTGGCAAGTACTTTGGTGCAGGCGGAGAAGCAGTATGAGGGGCTGATCCGTTATCTGCTGGGCAAGGTGGTGGTGGTGATCAGATCGACCAGCCCGATCGCGTTTGAGAGTGCACTTAAGGATCGTTACTTTAGATGGCGAGTTACTGAGCGCCGGAGGTTCCATGACCGGAGGTGCTTTTAAGAATACCAGCAATCTTCTGGGACGGCGCCGGGAGATCGAGGAGCTGGAAGAACGATGTCAGAGGTGTCTGGATGAAGTACACCGGATCGAGAAGGAGTTAAGCCTGCGGGAAGGAGAACTGACCGGACATCAGGACGAACTGGATCAGATCCGAAAGGAATATCAGAGTGTTTCCCTGAAACAGAATACGGTTCAGATCCATGTCCGTCAGCTGGAACAGAAGATCCAGGAAATTTCTGATTCTTCTACGGATATGGTATTGGAGAATACCCAGTTGGAGGAACAGATCCATGAGCTGCAGAGAAACCAGGCAGAGTTGAGAAAAGAGATCGAGAGTCTGGAAATCCGTAACGCAGACACAGAGAAGCAGATCCAGAAGTTGGGTGAGATCCAGGGAGAGTACCGGCAGAAACGGGAAGAACTGGCGAAAGACTTGTCTGCGATCCAGTTAGAGACCGCAGCGTTGCAGCAGAAATACCAGTTTGTGAGGGAAAATACAAACCGTATCGGGAAGAAATCCGCAGACGGGAAGAAGAAAAACAGGAATTGTTATCCCACGGAACCAACACGGATCAGATCATCCAGGGAAAGCAGGAAGAAATCCAAAGACTGGAAGAACAGATCCGGACTATGGCCGGGCAGATCGAGGACGGTCAGAAACGGCTGGATGAAAAAGTCTTAGAAAAGGATGAGATTTCCGGGCAGCAGAAAGGGCTGTTCCAGAAGCGGGAAGAATTGTCCAGGCGGATGACGGAACTGGAAAAAGAGCATTTCCGTCTGGATGGACAGAAGGACAAGTTGACTGAGCGGTTAGACCGTCATGTGGACTATATGTGGTCCGAATATGAGATGACCTATTCCAAGGCGGAGGCATTGCGGGATGATGAGCTTTCTTCAATCCCGGAATTGAAACGCCAGGCTGATAGACTGAAAAGCGCTATCCGCGCGTTGGGCAATGTCAATGTCAACGCCATTGAGGATTATAAGGAAGTATCGGAACGATATGAGTTTATGAAGACCCAGCATGAGGATCTGGTGCAGGCAGAAGTCACGTTGTTAAATATTATTGAAGAACTGGATACAGGCATGCGCCGCCAGTTTGATGAGAAGTTTAAGGAGATCCGCAGTGAGTTTGATAAGGTATTCCGGGAATTGTTCGGAGGCGGGCATGGTAACCTGGAACTGGTGGATGGAGAAGATATCCTGGAAGCCGGAATCCAGATTGTTTCCCAGCCGCCGGGCAAGAAGCTGCAGAATATGATGCAGCTATCCGGTGGCGAAAAGGCCTTGACCGCCATTGCCCTGTTATTTGCGATCCAGAACCTGAAACCGTCTCCATTCTGTCTGTTGGACGAGATCGAGGCGGCGCTGGATGATTCCAACGTAGACCGTTTTGCCGGATATCTCCATAAATTGACGGCCCATACCCAGTTTATTGTCATTACCCATAGACGAGGGACCATGGTGGCGGCGGACCGGCTTATGGTATTACCATGCAGGAAGAAGGGTGTGTCGACTCTGGTATCGGTCAACCTGATTGAAGAAGCATTAACACAATGATCCCCGTTTATGCAGCACATGGACGGTGATAGATAGAAAAAGGAGGCAGGCTATGGCAGAAGGAAAGAAAGGATTTTTTGGAAGACTGGTAGAAGGTCTGACAAAAACCAGAGATAATATCATTTCCGGAATGGATTCCATTTTCAGTGGGATTTTCCGCCATCGATGATGATTTCTATGAGGAAATTGAAGAGACACTGATCATGGGAGATCTGGGAATCCAGACTACCATGTCCATTGTAGAGGATCTGAGAAAGAAGGTAAAAGAACAGCATATCAAGGACCCGTCTGAGTGCAAGGCTCTTCTTATGGAGAGCATGAAGCAGCAGATGGATTTAGGGGAAAATGCGTATGAGTTTGAGAACCGCAGATCTGTGGTGTTGGTGATCGGTGTCAATGGTGTTGGAAAAACAACATCTGTCGGAAAACTGGCTGGGCAGTTAAAGGATCAGGGAAAGAAAGTGATCCTGGCGGCAGCAGATACTTTCCGCGCGGCAGCGATCGAGCAGCTGACTGAGTGGTCTCATCGTGCTGGTGTGGAGATTATTGCCCAGAAAGAGGGCTCCGACCCGGCGGCAGTGATCTATGACGCGGTTGCTGCGGCAAAATCCAGAAATGCCGATGTGCTGATCTGCGATACCGCAGGACGTCTTCACAATAAGAAGAACCTGATGGAAGAGTTAAAGAAGATCAACCGGATCATTGAGAAGGAGTATCCGGACGCATACCGGGAGACTCTGGTGGTATTAGACGGTACCACGGGCCAGAACGCGTTGTCCCAGGCAAAGCAGTTTATGGAAGTAGCAGATGTAACCGGTATTATCCTGACAAAGCTGGATGGAACAGCGAAGGGTGGAATCGCAGTAGCGATCCAGTCAGAACTTGGTATTCCGGTAAAATACATTGGAATCGGTGAGAAGATTGATGATCTTCAGAAATTTGATGCAGGAGCGTTTATTCATGCGTTATTCAACGTAGAACATCAAGAATAAGTACACAAAGAGAACCCGCAAAGGAGAAAAAATTATGATGACATTAGAGAGCTTTGAAGAGGCATCAGAGGCAGTCAGCAAGGTAACTCAGGAGACAAAACTGGTGTATACAGCGAGTATTATTCTTCCCAGACCGGCAACAAGGTTTATTTTAAACCGGAAAATATGCAGTATACAGGTGCTTATAAAGTAAGAGGCGCTTACTATAAGATCAGCACCTTATCGGAGGAAGAAAAACAGCGTGGTCTGATCACGGCTTCCGCAGGAAATCATGCACAGGGCGTGGCATATGCGGCAAAATTAGCAGGAATCCCGGCAACCATCGTGATGCCGACACCAACCCCGCTGATCAAGATCAACCGTACTAAGGGTTACGGAGCAGAAGTAGTTCTGGCAGGTGATGTGTTTGACGAGGCATGCGAGTACGCTTATAAGCTGGCTGAGGAGAGAGGATTGACGTTTGTTCATCCATTTAATGATCTGGCAGTTGCTACGGGCCAGGGAACCATCGCTATGGAGATCATCAAGGAACTGCCAACGGTAGACTATATCCTGGTTCCAATCGGCGGCGGCGGTTTATGTGCCGGTGTTTCTACTCTGGCCAAGCTGTTAAATCCAAAGATCAAGGTGATCGGTGTGGAGCCAGCGGGCGCCAACTGTATGCAGGAATCCTTAAAAGCAGGACATGTAGTGGCTCTTCCAACTGTGAACACCATTGCGGATGGTACTGCGGTTAAATGCCCTGGCGATAAGATTTTCCCATATATCCAGGAAAATGTAGATGAGATCATCACTGTAGAGGACAGCGAGCTGATTGTAGCGTTCCTGGATATGGTAGAGAACCACAAGATGATCGTGGAGAATTCCGGACTTCTGACTGTAGCAGCCCTGAAGCATCTGGATGTAAAGAAGAAAAAGATCGTTTCCGTATTAAGCGGTGGCAATATGGATGTGATCACCATGGCTTCTATCGTCCAGCACGGACTGATCCAGAGAGATCGTGTATTTACCGTATCTGTTTTACTTCCTGATAAACCAGGTGAGCTGGCAAAAGGTATCCTCCCTGCTTGCAGAGCAGAAGGGCAACGTCATCAAGCTGGAGCACAACCAGTTTGTCAGCATCAACCGGAGCGCTGCTGTGGAGTTGCGTATTACCCTCGAGGCATATGGAACGGATCACAAGAATGTGATCGTGAAAGCGTTAAAGGATGCCGGATATCGCCCAAAGCTGGTTCAGACCACAGGAACCATCTAGCAGAATGGGGGCTTAGGGGATGAAGTACGCGGAGATAAAAAACGCTGTAGAAAACAACCTGAAATATTTCCTGAAGTGGGCTTTCTTGTCGATTCTGATCGGCTGTGCAGGAGGGCTGATCGGCGGCGTATTTTGTCTGGCGATCAAGAAGGCAGCGGGATTTTTTGGAAGCTGTCATTGGCTTTTATATCTGCTGCCGGTGTCCGGATGTCTGATCGTGTGGCTGTACCGGACGTTTCATGAGGAGGGAAACCGGGGGACCAATATGGTTCTGGATTCCATCTCCTCAGATGCCAGCATTACTCCGGCGACAGGACCATTGATCTTTATCAGCACGGTGTTGACCCATCTAACCGGAGGCTCTGCCGGACGGGAGGGCGCAGCTCTTCAGCTTGGAGGCAGCATCGGAAGTCTGATCGGTAAAGCACTGCATCTGGATCAGAGAGAGATTTAAAAATTGCAGTTATGTGCGGAATGAGTGGCTGCTTTGGCGCCTTGTTTGGAACACCTTTAGCAGCGGCTGTGTTCTGTATGGAAGTGATCAGCATTGGCGTCATGTATTATGCAGCATTAGTTCCATGCCTGTTTTCTTCCCTGATCGGTGCGGGAATTTCAGGAAAACTCGGATTGTCTGCAGAACATTTCACTATTGTAGAGATTCCGGAATTTGGATTAAAACCGGCGGTTCTCATCATCGTTCTTGGGATTTTATGCGCGCTTATCAGCATGACGTTTTGTGTATTTCTTCATGAGGCGGAAAACTGGTATCGCAGATTTTTTAAGAATCCTTATATCCGGATACTGGCAGCCAGCCTGATCCTGATCGGGTTGACGCTGGTTACAGGTACGAGGGCTTACAATGGAAGCAGTATGGGACTGATCGAGCAGGCCATCGAAGGACATGTACCATATGAAGCATTTTTCCTAAAAGCTGTGTTTACAGCAGTAACTCTTGGGGCAGGCTATAAAGGAGGAGAGATTGTTCCGACTCTGTGTGTGGGAGCTACTTTTGGCTGTGCAGTGGGAATGTTATTGGGATTTTCTCCATCTCTTTGTGCAGCCTGCGGTATGATCGCGCTGTTTGCAGGTGTTACGAACTGCCCGGTATCCAGCATTCTGATCGCATTTGAAATGTGTGGATTTGAAGCAATGCCCTATTTTGCACTGGCCGTGGCGGTCAGCTTTACCCTGTCCGGATATTATGGACTGTATAAGAGCCAGAAATTTATTTATTCAAAGATCCGTACAGAGTTTATTAACCGGAAAGCCAATTAGAATACGATACGATGGTTCCTGTCATACGGTAACTGGTCGAAAAAGGTTGTTTTTGTGCAAACTGTTGGATTTTATGGAAAACTGTGTTATAATACGCACAAAAGCACCAGGAGGGTGATGCGATCATGATGGTAGAGCTTGGAAGAATGAAACGTCAGACCATAGAAGAACTCTGCAAAGAGAATAATGAGGTATTGGTGCGCGGTGCAGTGGACGGTACGATTGGCCGTGTATGGGTACCGCAGCTGGGTAATTCCTCATATTGCCTGATTGTTGTTGGAGACTTTGCGTATCTCATGGGACTTCCGCCTAAAGGAGAGCGGGCGCTGGATCTTAAGACCAAGATTTATCAGTCTGCGCCGAGGGCGTATATTTACCCGCAAAACGGACGTTGGGAGGATTGGCTGGAAGAAGAATTTATGGGTCAGACCCGTCTGGTCAGCCGTTATGCCCTGCGCAAAGACGAGCATCACTTTGATTCCGGGATATTGAAGCAGTATATTGAGTCTGTCCCGAAGGGAATCCGGATCAAGCGAATCGATGGGCGGTTATATCACCAGGCATTAAAGGAAGAGTGGAGTCGGGATCTGTGTGCAAACTTCGAAGATGAGAAACATTTCCAGGAAAAAGGGTTTGGTTATGTAGCCTTAAAGGGCCGGGAACTGGTGGCAGGCTGTTCCGCTTATGGAGCCAGTGAAGGCATGATGGAGATCGAGGTTGATACGAGAAAGGATTTCCGCAGACAGGGGCTGGCTTTGGCATGCAGTGCGGCATTTCTGCTGGAATGCCTGGAAAAGGGGATCATTCCAAATTGGGATGCAGTCAATCTCCAGTCAGTGGGACTGGCGGAAAAGCTTGGCTATGTGTATGACCGGGAATACCAGGTGTACCAGCTAAGAGAACTGGATGAGGAGTAGAGATCTTCTGTTCAGAACAGACCTGCTCATGTACAACAGCAAGCGAAAGACAGTTGCAGAGAATAACATAAAGAAGATTGAAAAGAATGTATGGTGCAGTTTAAGCCAAGCTTTAACAAAAATTATGCTTGGCGGGGTTATAATTCCTGAGGTGTTCGACACTCTTACTCACTTTGAACCTACATTTTGACATAAGGGATTCCTATATTTTCTGGTGGATGTCAGGCCTCCTTTGAGTGGAAGGCAGAAGTCAGAGTGCGGTTACCCACCTAGCAACGGCTAGGCGTCAAACAGTAAGAAACGGCATTTTGGGATTACAAAAGATAAAAGCAGCGAGAGATCGCTGCTTTATCTTTTATATCATAAGAAACTTCGCCCTATGAAATAAAAAGAAATCAGAGATAAGGTTATTTATGGTTAACATTCAATAAGAAAAGGATTGGACAACGGATGAATGAGCACAAATTTCGGGAATATATTTATTGGGGAGTGACGGCAGTCGCAGTGATCGTTACTACATTTGGTTATTGGATAAGTATTTCTGATGGAATACAGTCGCGCGGCAATATACGGTGAATGTGATCCTGGCGCCGATCACTTACGGAGCGATGCTGGCATATCTTCTGACGCCGGTTTATAATGCGATCCGGAAAGCAACAGAGCGGTTGTTAAAAAGAATGATAAAAGATCAAGATGGAATAAAATATACAGAACTGCAGCGGTTTAAGTCTCTCTGCTTTCTTGGCGTGTAGTCATTGGATTGATTTCTATGATCATTCCTCAGCTGTGGGTCAGCATTTCCGGAATCATCAATTCCATTCCGGCTTTTGCCCAGACGGTTTCCCAGTGGATCGAGGAAACTTTTGCCAATAACCCGGAGGTGGAAAGTACTGTCATGGGCATCTATAATCAGCCATGGAGAGCAACTGATCTCCTGGACCCAGTCACGGCAGATCTGATCCCGAATATTGAGCGGGTAGTGACCGGGCTCTATACAGGTGTGATCAACGTGATCGCATGGTTGAAGAATGTGCAGCGATCGGTGGCGATGAAATCGGCTTGCTATCTTTTAAATATGAAGGGAATTGTTACGTATTTGGGCAGAGAATTATGTATGGCGTTTTCCCGGTGACAGTGGCCAATAACGTGATCGAGCGGTTCCGCTTTATCCATCAGATTTTTGGCGGTTTTATCATTGGCAAGCTGATTGATTCCCTGATCATTGGAATTTTAACGTTTATGGTCGCGGGCTTTTACGTTACCATATACATTGTTATTGATCAGGTGCTGATCGACTGGTGCTGACCAATGTGATCCCGTTTTTTGGCCCATTTATTGGAGCGATTCCGAGTGCATTGCTTCTACTTTTAGTTAGTCCGAAACAGTGTATCTGGTTTTTGGTGATGATCCGGTGATCAGCAGTTTGACGGCAATATTTTAGGACCCAAGATCCTGGGAAATACCACCGGACTTTCCAGCTTCTGGGTACTGTTTTCGATTTTGTTCTTTGGCGGTCTTTTGGGAGCTCTGGGCATGATCATTGGCGTTCCGTTATTTGCGGTGATCTATCGGCTGGTGGCTGATTTCATTGAGGGTAATTTAAAAAGGAAGAAGCTTTCAGAGAAAACTATCGATTATCATGGACTGGATCATATTGAGAATACAAAAAATATTTACAAGGATGATGCATCACGATAGACTGTGCAGATGGAATAGACAGACAGATTTCAGTGGGGTGATGAGATGAAGATGATGGGAAACAGAAACGTGGAAACGAAACATCAAAACGTGATGCTGGGCTGGATGGCTGGAATGATTCTGCTGGTAGCCGTGCTGGTGCTTTTTATCCTGTTCCATGAACCGGAACCGGATGGGGTCACCAGAGCGGCTGCCTATAAAGCGGCGGCTCTGGCGGTGACTTCTTATTCAGATTGTGTGAAAGAAGCTGACCAGGAGCCGTCCTTTTTTTCTGCCGGGGAGCAGGGCAGATGGTACATAAAATATGCGGATTATCTTTACCGGCACGGGCTTCTGGATCAGGAATCAGTTTTTCCGAATCAGAAAACGGCAGAGGGACGATTGACTTACGGGGAGGCAGAACTGCTTCTGGAGGCTATGGCAAAAGAATTGGAGATTAACGATATCTTTTCACAGCTCCATTTCCGGCCATCAGCAAAAAAACAGGAAAAAACGGTTCCAGAAAAGACATGGTGGGAGGCCTATGAGACCCTGATCGCCGGAGCAGAGAAAAGTGAGGTTGAGTTCGTTCCCTTATTGATCTATGGAACACCGGAGAATATCCGCGGCGGCAGGTCATGGACAGCTTACACAGATCAGGGAGAATTTGGATTTGAGGGTCTGGTGATGGATATTTATATCGACCGGGAGATTCAGGTATGTAAAAGGGGCAATGAGATCATACGGGTCGTGGAGAAAATATCTTCGGAAGTTGTATACAAAAACGCCTGGATCGCGTCTGTTGATGAAAGGGACAAGACCTTTACCGGATATGTAGGAGGTGTGAAACGGGGATTTGATACGAAAAAGAAGCTGGGAGATGGGACTGGGTTTGAAGATCAGGTAGCTGATCTTCATCTCAGGAGTGGAAAAGTAGAGAAAATTGTGCTGAAAGAGGAACGGATCAACGGAAAAATCCTTGCGGTGAAGGAAAATTCTATTGAAGTAGAAGGGTACGGAGCCGTTCCTATGGATGAGAAATTTCAGGTGTATCGCCTGTATGGGGAGTTTGCCAGTAGAACGATCAATGATCTGTTAGTGGGTTATGACGCTTTGGAGTTTGCAGTGGCAGATGGAAAATTATGTGCAGCACTGTTAAAACATCCGTTTGACGCAGATTCCATCCGTGTGCTGATTATGGATGATGGGTTTCAGACGGTATTTCATGACCAGATCCAGTTGGAGTTTTTAAGCAATGGAACTTATCGGACCGGGGAAAAAGCTTATGAGTTTGCAGAGGGAGATACCCTGAAGGTTACCATGGATAGCAGTCTGTTCCAGAATGGCAGAGTGATCTTTGAACCGGAAGACCAGGAAAAAGGGATCCGGGTGATTTCCATGAACCGTAGTTATGGAAATCCAGTATATTCCGGACGGTTGGAGATCAGCCGGGAAGATGGCGGACTGGTGCTGGTGAATGAGCTTTATCTGGAAGATTATTTGAAACATGTGGTGCCAAGTGAGATGCCGGTCAGCTATGAGAAAGAGGCGTTGAAGGCCCAGGCTGTCTGTGCCAGAACTTATGCATACCGGCAGATCCAGGGAAATTCCTATAAGGAATATGGCGCTCATGTGGATGACAGTACCCGGTTCCAGGTGTACAATAACTTAGAGACCAGCCAGGCATCGGATGCGGCGGTTACAGAGACGTATGGAAAAATCCTGATGTATCAGAACAGTCCTGCAGAGGCGTTCTATTTCTCCACATCCTGTGGTCATACCACGGATGGAACCATCTGGGGAGCGTCCCTGTCCAGTGTTCCGTATCTGAAAGGCGTGGCAGTGCGGCCTGGCGGCGGCCAGCTGGATCTGACAGATGAAGACACCTTTTCTTCCTTTATTAAATCAGCGGCTTCTGGGTATGAGTCTGATTATGCCATGTACCGTTGGACGACAACCTGTACCAGCAGTCAGCTGGAGCAGAAGATCAGTGGGATCGGCTCTATCACAAATCTGGAGGTGACCAGACGATCGACAGGAGGAATTGCGGTGGAATTGCAGGTGACAGGGACCGAAGGAGTAAAGATGGTCAGTACAGAAAGCCAGATTCGTTCGATACTGGGGAATCCAGAATTGGTGATAAAAAAACAGGATGGCCAGACTTTGACAGGATGGTCATCTCTTCCAAGTGCGTTTTTGACGGTGGAAAAAAAGAAGACGGATGAAAATGGCATGGTGACTTTTGCTATCTACGGCGGCGGATATGGCCATGGCGTGGGCATGAGTCAGAATGGAGCCCAGGCCATGGAAAAAAAAGGAAAAACCTATGAGCAGATTTTACAGTTCTTTTTTACTGGAATCGAGATTCAGTCGCTGGCTGCAGATTAACGATGCAGGTAAACCGGAAGTCCGTGATCCATAACGCGGGCCGGTTCTCCCTGAATCAACGGAATGGCATAAGCCTGGAATTCCGGGCCGATGTCGGTTCCATGGTTTGTGATCCAGGATAGTGGGAATTTCTTTTCCTTGTTGCAGATTTCGTTGACATCTTCTAAAACATATTCCAGGCTGTAAGGAGATCTGGAACTGCGTTTCATAGAAACCATCATGCCGGTAGCGCCGTTTAAAGCGTTGAATACACCAATAGCACCTGCATGAGCGGCTTCCTCAATATCAGTGAGTGACGCGATCATGCCGGAACAGCGCTGGGAGACATTTAATTCCACAGAGCGGGCTTTCACACCGAAGGTACTCCGGACATAATTTTCCAGCACCTTACCGCAGCCGGCTAACATTTTGTGTCCAAAGGTATCTAATGCAGTGGCATCGGTGTTATATTCGCAGATAAAACGTCCACCGGCATCAGAAATACCTTCCGATACACAGACAACTACGTTTGGTTGCTTGTGAAGGGCATTTGTCAAATCTCTGGAGAATTCCTGTAAGTCAAAATCTGATTCTGGAAGATAGATTAAAAGTGGGTTGTCCAGTTCATGCTTGCGGGCCAGGACGCTGGCTGCAGTCAGCCATCCGGCGTGTCGTCCCATGATCTCAACGATGGTTACAGCCGGTGTTTGATAGACAGAGGCATCCAGGCAGATCTCACGGACAGTGGAGGCAACATATTTGGCAGCACTTCCATAACCTGGTGTATGGTCAGTCAGAACCAGGTCGTTGTCGATGGTTTTTGGGATACCGATAAAACGGATGGAGCTGTTATGTTTATCGGCATACCTGGATAACTTGCTTACGGTATCCATGGAGTCATTTCCGCCGATGTAGAGAAAATATCCGATATTTAAGGCCTCTAATTTTTCAAAGAGAGTTGGATAAAATGGAGAAGATAAGTCTTCTGGAAGCTTATAACGACAGGAACCAAGATAAGCGGCAGGGGTATGTTTCAGTAATTCCAGGTCGGAATCGCTTAGGTTTCGGACAGATTCTCATAATCGTCTTTTAAGAATCCTTCGATGCCATTGTGCATACCGTATACACAACCGACCAGATCTGGATAGCGTTTGCCTTCGGTGATCACACCGTAAAGGCTGGCGTTGATAACTGCGTAGGGCCGCCGGACTGGCCGACGATGATGTTCTTCATATTGCAATGTTCTCCTTTGCAAGGTAGTTTATATTCTGTTTATCATTGCTAGCGGATTTTGGGAAGATGGCAAGACTGATATAAAAGAGGAAACGTCATAACTCGTGTATTGGGCGAACAGTAACAAACAGACCGCCGGATGATGGCTTCATGCGGCGGTCTTGTAAAAAAGGGGAGGATAAGTATTTGATCTTCTCTGGTGTACATTGATAGTATGGGTCTGTCTGACCCGGATTATACATAAGGAGTGGAAAATGATTTTGCTGGAGAAACAGCTGGAGAAATACCAGCCATACAATGAACAGGAAGAAAAGGATCTGATGGTGATCCAGAAGCTTCTGGCACAGGAATCGGATATTTTCGAACGTTCCTGCCTGTTTGCCCATATGACTGCATCTGCCTGGGTGGTGAATCGGGAAAAAACAAAGGTGTTGATGGCGTATCATAAGATTTATGATTCCTGGGCATGGCTGGGGGGACATGCGGATGGAGAACGGGATCTTTTAAAGGTGGTTGTAAAAGAAGTGAAAGAGGAAAGCGGCGTGGTCCATGTGCGGCCCCTTCTGGACAACCCATTTTCCATCGAGGTTTTAACGGTGGATGGACATGAAAAACGGGGCGCTTATGTTTCTTCCCATCTGCATCTGAATGTAACCTATCTGTTAGAGGCAGACGAGGCAGATTCATTGCAGAAAAAAGAAGACGAGAACAGCGGCGTAGCATGGTTTGGGTTAAAAGAAGCAGTGGAAGCCTCTACAGAACCCTGGTTCCAGAAGCGTGTCTATGGGAAACTCAATGAAAAGCTTGCAAAAATCTCAATAAAAAGCTTGTAAAAATTTCATTGCAAAATGAATGGACTTGTTATATACTAATAAGGATTTGTAATCTGTAGTCAGAAATATTATTATTGAAAGAAAAGGATGGATAGATATGGCATTATTAGAGACCTGGCGTAACTTGGCTTACGGTGAGGGACTGGACGAGCAGAAGAGAGAAGAACTGTGGTCTGGTTATTTTCAGATCGAGAAAGGCATCTATGAGAAGATCCTTTCCAACCCAACTCAGGTGATTGAGGGAACCGTGAAGGAACTGGCTGAGAGATTTGACACCGAGATCCTGATTATGACCGGATTCTTAGACGGAATCAACGAGAGCTTAAAGGGATATGAGAATCCGATCGATACGATGGAAGAGGATACGGTTGTGAAGATCGAGATCGACCCAGAGAAGCTTTACTATAATATGGTAGAGGCAAAGGCTGACTGGTTATACAATCTTCCTATGTGGGATCAGATCCTGACAGAGGAGAAGAGAAAAGAACTGTACAAGACACAGAAGGCTTCTGGAACTATCGTGAAGGGGCCAAAGATCGGAAGAAACGATCCATGTCCATGCGGCAGCGGTAAGAAGTACAAAAAGTGCTGCGGTAAGAATATCTAAGACTGAACCGGAAGCAGAGCCATCGTTGAGATGTCCTCTGCTTTTGTGTTGCAAGGCGGAATGCGCAGGGCGGATTTCGCCTCTGGTGCCAGATGAAGGGTCTGGAGGAGAGGAGAGAATGATGGACGCATACAGCAGTTTTGCTTCTGTTTATGATCAGTTCATGGATAATGTCCCTTATGAGGAGTGGGCAGACTATCTTACAGGACTTTTGGGAGAATACCAGGTTCATGATGGACTGGTCCTGGATCTTGGCTGCGGGACCGGAAGTCTGACGGAGATTTGGCGAAGAAAGGGTATGACATGATCGGAATCGATAATTCCGAGGATATGCTTCAGATTGCCATGGAAAAGCGGGCAGATTCCGGATTGGACATCCTGTATCTGCTTCAGGATATGCGGGAATTTGAACTTTACGGTACAGTGGCTGCTGTAGTCAGCATCTGTGATTCCATGAATTACCTGACAGACTATGAGGATCTGGTGCAGACATTGAAACTGGTCAATAATTACTTGGATCCGCAGGGTGTTTTTATTTTTGATTTGAATACGGTTCACAAATACCGGGATCTGATCGGCGACAGGACTATTGCGGAGGCCAGAGCCGAATGCAGTTTTATCTGGGATAATGATTACGATCCGGAGACAAAGATCAATGAATATGATCTGACACTGTTTATCCAGGAAGAGGATGATCTGTACCGGAGATTTGTGGAAACCCATTACCAGAAAGCTTATGAACTGGAAGAGGTAAAAAGAGCCATTGCGGAAGCAGGGATGGAGTTTGTGACAGTTTATGACGCATTTACCCGCAAAGCACCGGACGAGAACAGTGAGAGAGTGTATTTTATAGCAAGAGAACAGGGAAAACACTGGTGATTATAGAATTTGAAGGAGAATTTATGGCAGATTATATTATTCGCGCGACTGCGGCGGATGGACAGATCCGAGTGCGTTTGCATCTACAACAAGAGGCCTGGTAGAAGAGGCAAGAAAAGCCCATAATACCAGCCCGGTGGCAACTGCGGCACTGGGACGTCTTCTGACAGCAGGAGGCATGATGGGTTCCATGATGAAGGGAGAGGATGATCTTTTGACCATCAAGATCCAGGGAGATGGCCCTATGGAAGGACTGACCATCACTGCAGATTCCAAAGGAGATGTGAAAGGGTATGTGTATAACCCGGACGTCATGCTGCCTCCGAATGCCAAAGGAAAATTAGATGTGGGTGGAGCTTTGGGTGTCGGTGTGTTAAGCGTGATCCAGGATATCGGCTTAAAGGAGCCGTATGTAGGCCAGACCATCCTGGTAACCGGAGAGATTGCAGAAGATCTTACGTATTATTATGCAACTTCCGAGCAGACCCCATCATCTGTGGCTTTGGGAGTACTGATGAATAAAGACAATACCGTATGCCAGGCAGGTGGATTTATCATCCAGTTGATGCCAGGAGCATCGGAAGAGATTATTTCCAGCTTGGAGAAAAAACTGGGCGAGATTTCTTCTGTGACAACCATGTTAAATCAGGGGATGACGCCAGAAGATATTCTGACTTTGATTCTGGGGGATATGGGACTGGAGATCACAGACCGCATGGATACCAGATTTTACTGCAACTGCAGTAAAGAACGCGTGGAGAAAGCGTTAATCAGCATTGGAAAGAAGGAACTTCAGAACATGATCGATGATGGAAAAGAGGTAGAAGTGAACTGCCATTTCTGCAATAAGCATTATGTGTTCCAGGTTCCGGAGCTGGAAGAATTGTTAAAGAAGGCACAGAGATAAAAGATCCCTGAAACGCGAAAAGAACCATCCCGAAAACGGGTGGTTCTTTTCGCAATCATTTTCGTAATCATACTGTGTAGCACTTTTTTATATAAATAAAGAACTTCAAATCTATATAAGAACGAAAAGGTA
>SCPN01000552.1_pt1 | contig 17884 bp, 21 predicted proteins | sample 6106831 | NCBI WGS metagenome assembly SCPN01 (sample SAMN10720447, study PRJNA508395) | human gut metagenome | isolation source: Participant 1, 0 month
AAACCACAAGATGTAATTACATTTGCTTATACGACAAGCAGGTTCGGGATGAACTTGGCGGACGTAAAATTCGGAGTGTCAAGTTTTCTGACATTCAGAGATTGTATATGCATATGGTCCAAGATCTTGGCCTCAAGGCAAGTACGGTTCAAAGTGTCCATTCCATACTGTACCAAATGTTTGAGAGCGCTGTAATGGACAATCTTATTCGTGTGAATCCTGCAGCGAATGTTTTGAAAAGCTTGCGTAAGATGCTGCTGGTTGAACAGGAAAAGCGTCACGCTTTAACGGAAGAAGAACAGGCAAAATTGATTGAGTATGTTTATCAGTCGCGGATTTATTGTCGCCTCGGTACACTATTCACTGTTCTTCTTGGAACTGGTAGCGGATAGGTGAAGCACTTGGACTTAGATGAGTGTGACTGCGATTTCGAAAAAAGCTCATCGTAAAATCACACCCTATTATATAAGCAAAGCGAAAATGGGGGATATCGGTACCGAATCTCTGAGCCAAAGACAAAAGCGGGTCTAAGAGTTATCCCGATGCTATCAGAAGTGAAAGAAGCGCTTTTGGCTGAAAAGGCGAAGAGAAGAAACCCCAATTTAGAGCCCTTCTCTATTGGAGAATACACCGGTTTTATTTTCCTCAATAGTCATGGTAAGGTTTTTACTCCGGCGTATGTGTTCGATGCCATACAAAACATCACGAGTGCATTTAATAGGGAAGAGTACTTCAAAGCCGAGCAAGAAAACAGAGAACCGTGTTATTTACCAAAGTTCAGTGCCCACATATTGCGCCACACTTTCTGCACAAGGTTCTGCGAAAATGAAAAAGATCTCAAGATAATCCAAGATGTGATGGGCCATAGAAATATTCGGACAACGATGGATGTCTATAATGAGGCAACCGAGTCCAGAAAGATCGCAAGTTTTCAAAGCCTGGAAGGCAAAATCAAGGTCATATAGGTTTACACCATTTTGCCGCAGCCAACACCATTTTGCACCAGGATTTACACCACTACACTGAAAAGTTATAGAAATCTGTAAGGGTTATGTAAGCACAAAAGCCTGGAACCCCTTGAAATAAAGGGATAGAAGGTTATGGAAAGAGAGGTGTGCTTATGTACCTTAAGGCGCTTGAGATCCAGGGGTTCAAATCCTTTCCGGACAAGACGGTCCTGACCTTCGGCGAGGACATCACCGTCATCGTCGGGCCCAACGGTCGGGAAAATCCAATATTTCCGACGCCATCCGCTGGGTCATGGGGAGCAGTCCACCGGACCCTCCGGGCGGCAAAATGGAGGATGTGATCTTCGGCGGTACCGCCAGGCGGAAGCAGACGGGCTATGCCGAGGTGTCCCTGGTGCTGGACAATACCGCCCATATCTTTGATATGGATGAGAGCGAGGTCATGGTGACCCGGCGGTACTACCGCTCCGGAGAGAGCGAGTACTACATCAACCGCCGCTCAGTCCGTCTTCGGGACGTCAACGAGCTGTTTATGGACACCGGCTTGGGCCGGGAGGGCTACTCCATTATCGGACAGGGGCGCATCGATGAGATCCTGTCGGTGAAGTCCACCGACCGCCGGGAGATGTTCGAGGAGGCCGCGGGGATCTCCCGCTTCCGCCACCGGAAGGAGGAGGCGGAACGGAAGCTGGAGCGCACAGACGAGAACCTGCTGCGGATCAACGACAAGATCGACGAGCTGGAGCTCCAGGTGGAGCCCCTCCGGGAGCAGAGCGAACGAGCCAAGCGGTTTCTGATCCTCCGGGACGAGTTGAAGGGACTGGAGATCTCTGTGTGGCTGGACACGCTGGAGCGGCTCCGGGCGGGGAGCATCAAGCTGGAGACCGACTATAAAGAGGCGGTCCGTCAAAAGGAGGCCGCCGAGCGGGCGGTGGAGGAGCGCTTTGGCGCGGCGGAGGCGCTCTCGGCTCAGATGCGGGAAAAAGAGGTGGAGGCCGACCGGCTGCGCTTTGCCATCCAGGGCAGGGAGGCTACGGTCCGGGAGCTGGAGTCCTCCATCGCGGTGCTGAAAAGCAGCATCCAGCACAATCTGGAGAATACGGCCCGCATCCAGGAGGAGCTGGAACAGCGGGAGGGGCGGCAGGACAGCCTCTCCGGCCAGATCGCGGAGCGGAGCGGCCGCCTGGCAGAGATCGACGGGCAGCTGGAGCGGGCCCGGAGAGAGAGGGAGGAGAAAGACGCCGCCGCCCAGGAGGCCCTGCGCTCGGCGGGGACTCTGGCCCGGGAGCTGGAGGAGCTGCGGGGGAAGGAGTCGGTCAAGACGGCCGACGCCCATCAGGCCAAGGCCCTGTTGTCCGCCCTGGCCGCCGCCGCCCAGGAGGTGCTGGACCGGGACGAGGCAGTGCGCCAGGAGCTCAGCCGGCTGGACCGGCGGCAGGAGGAGGCGGGGGCGGAGTCCTCCGCCGCGGAGAAGACGCTGCGGGAGGCCCGGGATGAGCGGGACGCGGTGAAAAACGTGATCTCCGGCTACACCCTGCGGCTGGACGGGCGGAAAAAGAAGGCGGAGCAGGCCAGAGAGCGCCATGTCCGCCTCAAGATGGATGAAAATGCCCTGACCGCCCGGATCCGAATGCTCACCGAGATGGAGAAGCTCCACGAGGGGTACTCCAAGGCGGTCAAGCTGGTCATGGGGGAGGTCCAGCGGGGGACTCTGCACCACATCCACGGCCCGGTGGCCGGACTGCTCCATGTGCCGGACCAGTACACAGTGGCCATTGAGACCGCGCTGGGGGGCGCAATGCAGAACCTGGTGGTGGACCGGGAGGAGGACGGAAAGGCCGTCATCCAGTATCTGAAGCGGCGGGACGGGGGCCGGGCCACCATCCTGCCCCTCAGCTCCATCCGGCCCGGCGAACTGCGGGAGGCGGGGAGCCTGTCCCGGGAGCCCGGCTTTGTGGGGGTGGCGGACCAGCTGGTCCAGTTTGATCCCCAGTACCGGGCCGTATTTTCCAATCTGCTGGGGCGCGTGGCAGTGATGGAGGATCTGGACGCGGCCATCGCGGCCGCCCGGCGGTTTGGCTACCGGTTCCGGATCGTCACCCTGGACGGTCAGGTGCTCAATCCCGGGGGCTCCATGACCGGCGGCTCCGCCAGCCGCAGCGCCGGGATCCTCAGCCGGGCCAACGAGCTGGAGCGGCTGAACGCCCAGAGCGCCGGCCTGCGGGAGCAGCTGGAGCAGGCGGCCCGGTCCCTGGAGGAGGCGGAGCGGGAGGCAAAGGGGGCTGCCTATGAGCTGGAGACCGCCCAGGCGCAGCTCCGTGAGTGGGAGGACGCGGTACTGAGGGCGGAGGCTCAGGTGGAGCACTGCCGCAGCGTGGCTGCCTCCCTGGAGGAGCAGCGGGAGAACCAGCGCAGCGAGCTGGAGCAGCTCCAGACCCGCACCGGCGAGATCGAGCGGGATACCCAGCAGGCCCGGGACCGGATCCGGGAGCTGGAGGGAGGCCGCGGCCCTGAAGAGCGAGGCGGATGGCAAGGCCCGGGGCCAGAGCGATTTGCAGACGCGGTCGCTGACTCTGACCCAGGAGCTCTCCCAGCTCACGGCGGGGCTGGCCGCCCTGGAGGCGGAGCGTGAGGCCACCGCCCGCGGGCTGGAGGAACTGGAGTGCCTGCGCCGGGATCTGGCCGGCGACCAGGACCAGAGCCGGGCCCTGATCGGGGACTATCAGGAGAAAAACGAGGGCTTTGCCCGGGAGATCGGGGAGAAGGAAGGCCAGCTCCAGGAGCTGGCCCGGGAAACTCAGGAGCAGCAGGGCCGGATCGCCGAACTGAACGAGGAGAAGCTGGCCCTGGAGGGCGAGCAGGGTCAAAGCCACCCGGGAGGGACAGGAGAAAAACCGGGAGCTGCTGGCCATGGGCGGGGAGGTGTCCCGCCTGGAGCAGAAAAAGATGGCTGCGGCCCTGGACGAAAAACAGCTACTGGACAAGCTGTGGGAGACCTATGAGCTCTCCCACGAGGCGGCCAAGCGCCAGCGGGTGGAGATCGAGTCTGTTCCAAAGCCAGCCGCCGCATCGCCCGAGCTGAAGAAGGGGATCTCCGCCCTGGGCAGTGTGAATGTGGGAGCCATCCAGGAGTTCCAGCGGGTAAATGAGCGCTATACCTACCTCACAGACCAGCGGGACGACGTGGAGAAGGCCAAGAGGGAGTTGGAGGAGGTCATCGGGCAGATCACCGGCGAGATGAATACCATTTTCAGCCGGGAGTTCCAGAGCATCAACGAGTCCTTCGGCCAGACCTTCCAGGAGCTGTTCGGGGGCGGAAGGGCCACGCTGGAGCTGGAGGACCCGGATGACATCCTCAACTGCGGCATCGAGATCAAGGTCCAGCCCCCGAAAGGCGCTGAAAACCATCACCCTGCTGTCCGGCGGAGAGAGCCTTTGTGGCCATTGCCCTGTACTTCTCCATTTTGAAGGTGCGCCCCACCCCTTTGTGGTCATGGATGAGATCGAGGCCGCCCTGGACGACAATAATGTGGTCCGGTTTGCCCGGTATATGCGGGGATGTCAGAAAGACTCAGTTCATCGTCATCACCCACCGCCGGGGCACCATGGAGGAGGCCGACGTGCTCTACGGCGTCACCATGCAGGAGCAGGGCGTGTCGCGGATGCTGACCATCAACCTGAACGACGTGGAGAAGGAGCTGAAGCTTCGGTGACGCCGTAGAGCACGCCGCGTGGCAATGGGACCAAGCTGAGCGTTCGGCTGTGTTCCCAGAGGAGGAATACCAAACCGAAGCCCAGCGAAGCGGGTTCGGTTTGGAGAGGAGGCGCAAGGAAGCGGGCGAGGAATGCCCGGTAGGGCGTTCTGAGGAAAAGCGGACTTTGCGCCGACGAAGGAGCAGGGCGTGTCGCGGATGCTGACCATCGACCTGAACGACGTGGAAAAGGAATTGAAGCTCCGGTGATGATATGGAATACCCAAATCGCAAGCATACTCGGCTGAAAAATTATGATTATAGCCGGAAGGGAGCGTATTTTGTCACAGTTTGTACAGCAGGACGGAAAAATCTTCTCTCAGAGATCTCATATCCCGTAGGGCGGGGGCTTGCCGCCGAGATTCCTGACGGCCTGCGGACAGATCATAAAGGAGGAACTGGAGGCCCTGCCAATGCGTTTTCCGACGGTGAGGCTTGAAAATATGTGATCATGCCTAACCACATACATTTGCTGCTTATGCTGAGGGATGAGACGGCGGGGGCAAGCCCCACCCTACATTGATGCAGATAATGGGTGTGTTCAAGTCCCTAACGACCCGAAAACAGAATATGAAACCGGGAGACAGGGGGAAAAGCTTTGGCAGACAAGTTACCATGAACACATCGTCAGAGACGAAAACGACTTTCTGTTCCACTGGACCTATATCGACCAGAATCCCGCCCGGTGGGGCGGGGACGAATACTTTGGAGGTACACCGTGAACGAGAACGAAAACGAGAAGAAGAAAAACAGCTGGCTGCCCATTGTGGGCGGCATCGCCCTGATCATTGTACTGTTTATCGTGGTCAAGATGATCTTCGCCATGCTGGCGCAGGTCGTCCCCCCGGAGCGGCTGAACCCTGAGGCGTTTGCCTCCCAATCCCAGAGCCAGTCCCAGGAGCAGCCCGCCGGAGATGGCCAGGCGGACCAGGGGCCCGCGTTCTGCCCCTTCTGCGGGGAGGAGATGACCGACAGCTTCCAGTGGGGGCAGTTCTGTCCATTCTGTGGAGAAAAGGTGGAGCGGTGACATGAAAGACCTGAACTGTCTGCGCTGTGGCAGGCGGATGGAGTTTTGCCGGCGGGAGTATCTCCAGCTGGGTAAAACGGGCTGGATCACCGGGGACTGGGGAAATCTTCTGGCCGGAGCCATGGACGTGGTCGTGCTCCGCTGCCCAGACTGCGGAAAGCTGGAGTTCTTTCAGGGGGATGCCTTTGAGGGGCAGGGCGAGAGGCCGGAAGGAGAACTGTCCCAGATTACTTGTTCAAACTGCAGCGTGCGCTATGACTGCGACTATCCTAAGTGTCCGGTGTGCGGCGCAAAGAATACTATTTTTTGAGGAAGGAACAAAACCATGGGTTTCTTTGACAAACTGAAAAAAATCAATATTTTTGCCAATTTCGGCTCTGAACTCACCAACGACTTTTACGACGAACTGGAGGAGTCCCTGATCCTGGCGGACACGGGGATGGACACCACCCTGGAGCTTGTGGAGGAGCTGCGCCGCCGGGTGAAGGAGGAGCACATCAAGACGGTGGAGGAGGCGCGGGCCTGTATGTGCCGCTGCATCGCTGACGCCATGACCGTGGGGGACGCCGGACTGGATCTGTCCACCCGGCCCTCTGTGGTGCTGTTCATCGGGGTGAACGGGGTGGGCAAGACCACCACCATCGGAAAGATCGGCAGCCAGCTGCGCGCCGAACGGAAGAAGGTACTCTTCTGTGCCGCTGACACCTTCCGTGCCGCCGCCGCCGACCAGCTGACCGTATGGGCCGACCGGGCCGGCGTGGACATCATCAAACAGCACGAGGGGGCGGACCCCGCCGCCGTGGTCTTTGACGCCGCATCCGCCGCCAAGGCCCGGAACACCGACGTGGTTTTGGTGGACACCGCCGGGCGGCTGCACAACAAGCAGAATCTGATGAACGAGCTGAATAAGATTTCCCGGGTCATTGACCGGGAGCTGCCTGGCTGTGCTCGGGAGACCCTGCTGGTGCTGGACGCCACCACCGGACAGAACGGCCTGATCCAGGCCAAGCAGTTCAAGGAGGCCGCGGGCATCACCGGCATCGTCCTGACCAAGCTGGACGGCTCGGCCAAGGGCGGCATTGTCATTGCCATCGCCCAGGAGCTGGGTGTGCCGGTGAAGTACGCCGGCGTGGGCGAGGGCATCGACGATTTGAAGCCCTTCAACGCGGCGGAGTTTGCGCAGGCCCTGATTTGAGTTAGGAATTAGGCTTGCGTAGGGGGCGGCCTCTGCGCCGCCCCGGGTACCTGTTATGAAGCTTGCCCAGTAACGGGCAGAGAACGCCCAGGCGGGTAATCATTCTGAGAGTTACGACTGAATTTACACTCTATCCATAGCTTCAAAGCCCGGATTATGATACAATACGACAAATAGAGAGGAAGTTATCCATGACACGCATTGATGGAAGAAAGCAGGATGAGCTCCGGCCCGTGGAGATCATCCCCAACATCAATCAATTTGCGGAGGGCTCCTGCCTGATCCGCTGCGGCAGCACCCATGTGCTCTGCTGCGCCAGCGTGGAGGAGGGCGCGCCCCGCCACGTCCCCGAGGGGGAGGGCTGGGTCACCGCCGAGTATTCTATGCTCTGCCCCGGGCCAACCGGGAGCGGTCCCGCCGGGACATCTCCAAGCTGAAGCTCAACGGCCGCTCCGCCGAGATCCAGCGGCTCATCGGCCGGGCTCTGCGCTCTGTGGTGGACATGAAGAAGCTGGGCCCCTGGAACATCACCATCGACTGTGATGTGCTCCAGGGGGATGGAGGGACCCGGACCGCCTCCATCACCGGCGGTTTCGTGTCCATGATGCTGGCCTTCCGGAAGATGATGGAGGCTGGACAACTGGCGGAGTATCCGATCAGCGGCTATGTGGCCGCCGTGTCCGCCGGTATCGTGGACGATGTGCCCCTGCTGGACCTGTGCTATGAGGAGGACTCCGCCGCCATGGTGGACCTGAACTGCGTCATGGACGACCAGGGCCGCCTCATCGAGATCCAGGGCACCGGCGAGGAGCGCCCCTTCACACTGGACGAGCAGCGGCAGCTGGTGGAGCTGTGCGAGAAGGGTATCCGGCGGCTTCAGGCGGTCCAGCGGGCTGTGCTGGAGGGGTAATTCCGAACCTGAGGAGGTGGAGAAATGGACTGTCCGTTCTGCGGGAAGGAAATGAAGGCCGGCGGTATCCCCTCTGGCCGGAGTGCGGTCTATTGGCAGGAGAACTCTGAGGAGATAGACGCGCCCCGGGAAAAGGTCATTCTGAGCAAAAATCCTGTGTGGGGGATCGAGGAGGCGGAGGCCTTCTACTGCCCGGACTGCCGCCGGATCATTGTCCCTGTGCCGGAGATCGAGACCACTGGACAGAAGCTGAAAAAGAAGCTAGATCAGGTCAGGTCTGAGATAGAAAAGACCCGAGAGAGCTGGCAGCAGCAGAAGGCGGAGCAAAAAGAGGACAAAAAGTGGAACAAACGAAAGGGCAAGGACCCGTGGGAGTGGTAACTATGAAGCTGGTACTGGCGAGTAAAAACAAGAAAAAGCTGGTGGAGATGAACGAGATCCTGTCTCACCTTGGCATTGAGGTCTGCTCTGAGGCGGAGGCCGGCGTGGACGTGGAGGTGGAGGAGACGGGGACCACCTTTGAGGAAAATTCCCTGCTGAAGGCCCGGGCGGTGATGGAGGCCAGCGGCCTGCCCGCCATCGCCGACGACTCAGGCCTGTGCGTGGACGCGCTGAACGGAGCGCCCGGGGGTGTACTCCGCCCGCTACGGCGGCGAGGGGCTGGACGATACCGGCCGCTGCCGGCTGCTGCTGGAGAACATGAAAGGCCAGATGCCCCGGACGGCAAAGTTTGTGTCCGTCATCACCTGCTGCTTCCCCAGTGGGGACGTGCTCACCGCCCGGGGGGAGTGCCCTGGGACCATCGCCTTCGCCCCCCAGGGGGAGGGCGGCTTTGGCTATGACCCGGTGTTTTTCGTGCCGCCACTGAAAAAGACCTTCGCCCAGCTGACGGCGGAGGAGAAAAACGCCATCTCCCACCGGGGAAAAGCGCTGGAGGTATTTCAGGTCAAGCTGAAGGAGTACCTGGGGCAGTAAAAGCGGACAATCAAGGAGTGTCAGCATGATGGCAAGTTGGCTTTTATTTGGAATCTCCTTTTTGGGAATAGGGGCGAGCTTTGTTTATCTGAATAGAATAACATCCCGGATGAAACAAGGGGACGGCCTAGATGTAATACAAAACTGCCGCCGACTGGCGTGGAGTTGGTCAGCCATGATGCTGGGGATCAACGGCTCAGATCTGGCTGGACGGATGGAAAATAATCCGCAGGCGTCTTTTTTCGATGAGTTTTGGCTTCAGGGACTCAGGGCAGCGCCTGCGGCACTGGTCGGGGCCCTCGTTTGTTGGATATTTTGGAAAAAAGGGAAGAAACTTTCCTGAAAGGCGAGCTGTAAAGTGTACTATAAGCATCTAGTGTGAAGTGGGAAAAACTGAGAGAGCGGAGAAAAGTCGCCGGAGGCAATTCGGGTTAATCTGAACGAATGAGTATTTAAAAATAAGTGTCTGGTCGGGAAGGAGGATTTTGTGCGGAATACAAAACGCTGCCCGAAGTGCGGTTCACCGGAAATCGGAATTGTGGAGCCGGGACGGTACAATTCTTTTCCCGTCGGTTTCGGAGGAGCAAGATTAGAGCGGTATGTGTGCCTTTCTGTGGGTTCACAGAAGAGTGGATAGAGCGTGGCGCATTGGAGAAGGTCCGGAAATACTATGGATCCTCCTCTGAACAAAGTGAATGGAACATATAAAGGAGATAAAATATGGAACTGACAAGCAAACAGCGGGCCCAGCTGCGCGGCCTAGCGAACAACATTGATACGATCTTGATCGTGGGCAAAGAAGGCATTGGGGACAACCTGGTGCAGCAGGCCAACGAGGCTCTGGAGGCCCGGGAGCTCATCAAGGGCCGGGTGCTGGAAAACTCCCTCATGTCCGCCCGGGAGGCGGCGGAGGCCCTGGCTCCCCGGACCCGCAGCGAGGTGGTACAGGTCATCGGTACAAAATTTGTCCTGTACCGCCCCAGCCACAAGAAGGACCTGAAGAATAAGATCGTTCTGGTGGCGGACAAGAAGAAAAAGTGAGCAGCCCCGTGTAGGGAGCGGCGCGCCGCGATTATTTTCTTCTCTCCGCAAACCCAAACGTCCCACCGTGGCGGGAACGGGCCGATGAGGACATCGGCCCCTACGAAATACGCATTGCACGTAGGGCCGGGGCTTGCCCCGGCCGCCCATGAAGGAGAAAATCCAATGTCAAAGCAGAAGAAATGGACCCTTGCCGTCGTGCTCCTGCTGCTTGCGGCGGTTGGAGGTACTCTCGCCTGGTGGTATCTCCCCCGGCCCCTGGTGAGAGACCTGCCGCTGGTGAAGATTCAAATGTTTGACGCCGGGACCGGCGCTGACATAGACCTGACAGAACAAGTGGAACTTTCGGCGGTGATGGAGTTGTTGGGGGAAGCGGAATGCTACCCTCAGTGGCGGCCCGGTCCTCACAGCAATGAGGAATATCCGCTGGACATCAAATTTTCCGGCGGGGGAGAACATTGGATCGTGATACTGGGGAGCAGAGGCGGTTTTGCTGTGGACAATTCCCAAAAAATTGCCTGGCGTATCCTGGAAGGCGGTCAGCTGTGGCAGGAACTCCAGCCCCTGCTGCCGGAGCTTGGAGCATGACGCTTCTCCGTCTGGAGAAGGAGAGAAAATAAACATGACAGGAGAGGTGACGGCTGTATGAAGATCGGGATCTACGGCGGGACCTTTAACCCACCCCATCTGGGGCATCTGGCGGCGGCCCGGACGGCGCTGGACGCGCTGAAGCTGGACAAGCTGATCTTGATGCCTGCGGCGGTGCCGCCCCACAAGGTGCTGCCGGAAAACAGCCCCGCCCAGGAGCACCGGCTGGCCATGGTGGAGCGGATGGCGGACGCCATGGAGCGCCCCGGCGCTGTGGAGGTGTCCACCCTGGAGCTGGAGCGGGAGGGGAAAAGCTATACCTCCGACACGCTGGAGGCCATCCACCGCCAGTATCCGGAGGCGGAGCTGTGGCTGCTGATGGGGACGGATATGTTTCTCACCCTGCACTTGTGGCACGAGCCGGGGACCATCCTGCGCCTGGCCGGGATCTGCGCCTTCGGGCGGTCGGAACAGGACGGAGAGGCGGTTTTTGCCCCCCAGCGGGAGTTTTTAAGCAAGACCTACCCCGATGCGCGGATCGCCACCATCACCCTGCCCGGGCTGGTGGACATCTCCTCCACCCAGCTGCGGGAGCTGCTGGCCCGGGAGCGGGGGGGAGTACCTGCTGCCGTCGGTGTACGGCTATATCCTGATGAACCGCCTGTATGGGACCTATCCCTGCCTGAAGCACCTGGAGCTGCCGGAGCTGCGGGCCTGCTCCTACTCCCTGATCCGCCACAAGCGGGTGGCCCATGTGATAGGGGTGGAGGAGGCGGCGGTCAAACTGGCCAAATTCTGGGGCGCGGACCCGGAACTGGCCCGCCACGCAGGGATTTTGCACGATTGTACCAAATACCTGGAGCTGGCCCCCCAGTTGCATTTGTGCGCCAAATATGGTATTGAATTAGATGCTTTAGAGCAGAAAGCGGTCAAACTGCTCCACTCCAAGACCGGAGCATGTATGGCACGGTATGTTTTTGGGGAACCTGATGAGGTATATGAGGCCATCTTCTGGCACACCACGGGCAAGGCGGACATGACGCTGCTGGACAAGATCCTGTACATGGCGGACTACATAGAGCCAAACCGGGACTTTGAAGGTGTGGAGCGCCTGCGGAGGCTGGCCTATACGGATCTGGATCAGGCCATGCTGCTGGGGGTGGAGTCCACCATCCGGGAGATGGAGGAGCGGGGCGTTCCCGTCCACATCAATACCATTCAGGCCAGACAGTGGCTGCTTGACCGGGGCGTGAAGCTGGAGGAATAAGATAAGATGAGTGGAAAAAGAGAGACAACACCCAGCCGGCGGCGCCGGAAGTCCTCCGGACTGGCCGGCTGGTGGCAGCAGCACCGGGAGTGGGTGGCAGGGCTTGACCGGGGGCAGAAGCTCCGCTACCGGCTGCTTCAGACACTGGTGGTCCTATCCATCCTGGTGATCGGGGTGTGGCTGGGACTGAAGATGTGGATGAAGCTGCCGGAGATCCCGGACCCCTCCGGCGGGACCGGGACCACCCAGGGGGACGGCGCCCCGAATTTTGACGGGGCCGAGCTGCCCGACGTGGCCAAGAGCGGACGACGTCCCGGAGTATATACCTTCCTTCTGGTGGGACAGGATACCGCGGGGGGCGGCAATACCGACACCATGCTGCTGATTACCTTTGACAGCAAGGCAAAGACGGTCCATGGTATGAGCCTGCCCCGGGATACCATGATCAACACCAGCCGCAAGGGCAGCGGCCACCGTCTGAACGCGGTGTATAACTTCAATAAAGGCAGCGATCCGGATACTCAGCTGGTCAACGGGGTTACCGCCCTGAAAAAAGAGGTGGGCAAGCTCACCGGCATCGTCCCGGACTTCTATGTGGTGGTCCAGTGGGAGGCGGTGGGCCGGCTGGTGGACGCCATTGGCGGCGTCCACTTCGAGGTCCCCTTCGACATGGATTATGATGACCCGACCCCAGGGCAGGATCTGCACATCCATCTGAAAAAGGGCTATCAGAAGCTGAACGGGGAGCAGGCCATGGGCCTGATTCGCTGGCGGCACAACAACGACTACTCCGTGCAGTACCCCAACGGGGACCTGGGCCGGGTCCAGACCCAGCAGGCCTTCCTGAAGGCGGTGGCGGCGGAGTGCCTGAAGCCGGAGATCCTGCTGAAGGTCACCAGCCTGGCGGAGATCTTTATGGAGAATGTGAGCACCGATCTGTCCCTGGGCAATCTGCTGGCCTTTGCCCAGCTGGCCATGGGGATGGATGCGGAGAAGGACATCCAGTTTATCACCATGCCCAACCAGGACGCCCGCTACCCCAGGGTGTCCATGGTGCTGCCTGTGGTGGATGAGCTGCTGGCCGCTCTAAACAGTGGCTTCAACCCCTATGTGGATCAGATCCGGGCCAGCGATCTCCAGGTCCTGGTCCGAAACAGCGATGGCAGCTACTCCGTCACTGGCGGGACTCTGCTGGATGAGACCCTGTCCCGGCCCAGAGGCAGCGGCTCTTCCTCCGGCGGCGGACAGACCGCAGAGACTCCGGAGGAGCCGGAAGAGGAACTGCCGGATCCGGATGGGTCCCAGGAGCTGCCGCCGGACGGCTCCCAGGTCATTCCCCCGGACGGCTCCGGGACCTTGCCGCCGGACGGATCTCAGGAACTGCCACCGGATGGGTCCCAGGGAGATCAGACGGTCCCGCCCTCTGAGAGCGGCGGAGACAGCAGCCTGCCGGAGCCCGGCGGCTCTCAGGACGCCGGGAGCGGCGAGACAGGAGAGCAGCCGGAGCCTCCCGCGGAGGGCGGCTCTTCCGCCGGCGGCGCGGAGGGCGGCGAGGGGTTGACCGTGACCGAGCTGCCTGACTGGCTCAACCCCACGGGACAGGAACCGGCGGCCTGAGCCGCACCGGCCCTGAAACAAAACAGAACGAACAAGAGAGTCCGCCTCGCCCCGAACGTGGGCGGGGCGGCATACAGAAAGGAGAAGCGCCTGTGACTTCTTAGATGAGAGCGCGATTTTGCTAGCAAAAGCCCTGGACGGGAAAAAGGGAGAGGAGATCAAGGTCCTGAAAACGGAGGGCCTGACCACGCTGGCGGACTACTTTGTGATCTGCACCGCCACCTCCACCACACAGATCAAGGCCATGTCCGACGCCTGTGAGGAGGCCATGGAGAAGCAGGGGGAGCGGGTCCACCACATCGAGGGCCACCGGGGCGGCACCTGGCTGCTGATGGATTTTTCCTCCGTGGTGGTCCATATCTTCATGGATGAGGCCCGGAAGTTCTATGACCTGGAGCGCCTCTGGGGCGACGCGGAGGAGATCCCGTTGGAGGATGTGCTGAAGGACGCGTGAGCGCCTGACACGCCGCTTTCCGGCCAAATCCCTTGACAACCCTTTGGAAATCCCATATAATGAGGTCTTGTAAAAGCGTTGCGGAAGAGGAGTACCCCACCGCGGGCGGCAGAGAGAGGAGACGGCCGGTGCAAGTCTCCCCGCCGGATGGGGGAAGGTGGCTTCCAAGCTCCGCCCCCGAACACCAGTAAGGGGCGGCGGTCCCCCCGTTACCGGGCTGTGAGCGTCCCCTTTGGGGGAAAATCAGGTGGTACCGCGGACAGGATCTTGTTCGCCCTGAGCCTTTTGGGCTCAGGGCGTTTTTTGTTTGGAGGTGTGATGTGGAATTTATCAATGAGACGCGCTGTAATGAGCGGACGGTCCTGGCGATGAACCGGGCCTCTATCCGGGCGACCCACCGGTGGAGCAGTCTGCTCCTCCGGCTGTTGGGCGGAGCCTGCGGCGTGTTTTTGCTTCGGACGGCTGCCCGGCTCGGGTTTCCCTCCCTGGGTGGGATCTCAGCCGGACTGATGGGCGGCGGGCTGTTGCTGTGGGTGCTGTTTTTAAACCACATCCGCGCCTGGATCGTGATCCGTCTGGTGCTGAAGGGAGAACAGCTGCACCGGGCCGCATTTGACGAGGAGGGCTGTACCATCCGCAGCGGCGGGGACGAGGTCTGCCTGTCCTATGACCAGGTTGCCGCCTTCTACGAGGACCAGCGCTACTTCTTCCTGATGCTGAACCGGCACCGGGGATATGCCCTGGAGAAGCAGGGTTTCCGCTCCGGCCAGCCGGACGCCTTCCGGGCCTTTCTGGAGCGCAAGGCGGATTGCAGGGCCCAGCGGGTCTGAGAAAATGACCAGTGGCTGGAGGGAGCTGGCGCTCCCGGCGGCCAGCCGATAATTTGAGAACAGGACGTGAGATCGCATGAAAAAAGAACTGCCAAAGGTTTATGAGCCCCAGGAGGTAGAGTCCCGGATTTATGAAACCTGGGAGAAGAACGTCTGCTTCAAGGGCCGCCGAGATCCAAAGCGGAAGCCCTTCACCATCGTGATGCCGCCCCCCAATGTGACGGGACAGCTGCACATGGGCCACGCCATGGACTCCACCCTCCAGGACATCCTCATCCGCTTCAAGCGGATGCAGGGCTATGCCGCCCTGTGGGTCCCCGGCACCGACCACGCGGGCATCGCCACCCAGATCAAGGTGGAGGAGGAGCTGCGGGTGAAGGAGGGCCTGACCCGCTATGACCTGGGCCGGGACAAGTTCCTGGAGCGGGTGTGGGACTGGAAGCGCCAGTATGGCAACCGTATCGTGGAGCAGCAGAAGAAGCTGGGCGCCTCCTGCGACTGGGACCGGGCCCGGTTCACTATGGATGAGGGCTGCTCCAAGGCCGTGCGGGAGACCTTCTGCGAGCTGTATGAGAAGGGTCTTATCTACAAGGGCAGCCGGATCATCAACTGGTGCCCCCACTGTGTCACTGCCCTCTCCGACGCGGAGGTGGAGTATCAGGACAAGCCCGGCCACCTGTGGTATATCCGCTATCCTCTGACCGACGGCTCCGGCGACCTGGTGGTGGCCACCACCCGGCCTGAGACCATGATGGGCGATACCGGCGTGGCGGTGAACCCGGAGGATGAGCGCTTCAAGCACCTGGTGGGCAAGACCTGTATCCTGCCCATTATGAACCGGGAGATCCCCATTGTGGCCGACGAGTATGTGGAGCTGGGCTTCGGCACCGGCGCGGTGAAGATGACCCCCGCCCACGACCCCAACGACTTCGAGGTGGGCCTGCGCCACAACCTGGAGACCATCCGGGTCCTGGACGACAACGGTGTGGTCAACGCCAACGGCGGCAAGTACGAGGGCATGGACCGCTATGAGTGCCGCCAGGCCATTGTAAAGGATCTGGAGGAGCAGGGCTATCTGGTCAAGACCGAGCCGTACAGCCACAATGTGGGCACCTGCTACCGCTGTCACAACGACGTGGAGCCCATCATCTCCGCCCAGTGGTTCGTCAAGATGAAGCCTCTGGCTGAGGAGGCCATCCGGGTGGTGGAGCAGGGGGAGACCAAGTTCGTCCCCGACCGCTTCTCCAAGACCTATCTGAACTGGATGGAGAACGTCCACGACTGGTGCATCAGCCGCCAGCTGTGGTGGGGTCATCAGATCCCCGTGTGGTACTGCGCCGACTGCGGCAAGATGACCGTCAGCCGGGAGGACCCCACCCAGTGCCAGCACTGCCACTCCCAGCACATCACCCGGGATCCCGATGTGCTGGATACCTGGTTCTCCAGCGCCCTGTGGCCCTTCTCCACCCTGGGCTGGCCGGAAAAGACAGAGGATCTGGACTACTTCTATCCCACCGACGTGCTGGTCACCGGCTATGACATCATCTTCTTCTGGGTGGCCCGGATGATCTTCTCCGCCTGCGAGCAGACCAAGCGGCCGCCCTTCCACACCGTATTCATCCACGGCCTGGTCCGGGACGACAAGGGCCGGAAGATGAGCAAATCTCTGGGCAACGGAATCGATCCCCTGGAGATCGCCGACAAGTACGGCGCGGACGCCCTGCGCTTCAACCTGGTCACCGGCAACAGCCCCGGAAATGATATGCGCTTCTACACCGAGCGCTGCGAGGCCATGCGCAACTTTGCCAACAAGATTTGGAACGCCAGCCGCTTCCTGATGATGAACCTGACCATCGAGCGGTGCTGTCTGCCGGAGAAGCTGGAGCTGGAGGACAAGTGGATCCTCTCCAAGCTGAACACTGCCGTCCGGGAGATCACCGAGAACATGGAGCGCTATGAGCTGGGCGTGGCGGCCCAGAAGATCTATGACTTCATCTGGGATGACTACTGTGACTGGTATATCGAGCTGACCAAGACCCGCCTCCAGGGCGAGGACGAGGACAGCAAGGTCCGGGCCCAGCAGGTGCTGTGTCATGTCCTGACCCAGATGCTCAAGCTGCTGCACCCTCATGCCCTTCATCACGGAGGAGATCTGGCAGGCCCTGCCCCACGAGCGGATGGGGTGGAGGAGGGCTCCTTCCTGATGCTCCAGACCTGGCCCGAGTATCCAGGCGGAGCTGGACTTCCCCGCCGAAGCGAAGGCCATGGAGCTCATCATGGACGCCATCCGCGCCGTCCGCACCCGCCGCAGCGAGATGAACGTGCCTCCCTCCAAGAAGGCCCACCTCACCGTGGCCACCGATGAGGCGGCGGTGTTCCAGCTGGGCGTGCCCTTCCTGAAGAAGATGGCCTATGCCAGCGAGGTGACCATTGTCCCCGCCGGTCAGGCTGCCGAGGCTGCCGGTCAGGTCACGGTGGTGACCCACGCTGCCCAGGTGTCCATGCCCCTGGCGGAGCTGGTGGACCTGGAGAAGGAGAAGGCCCGCCTGGAGAAGGAACTGAAGAAAAACAGCGCCGAGCTGGAGAAACTCAACGCCAAGCTGGCCAATCCGGGCTTTGTGAACAAGGCGCCGGAGCACGTGGTCAAGGCGGAGCAGGAGCGCTCCGTCCAGCTCACCGAGCTGGTGGCCAAGCTGAAGGAACAGCTGAGCGGGATGTGACCTGAATACAGCCGGTCCGCCCCTTGCCGGGCAGGACGAGGAATCCAGACCCCAAGGAGTAAAAATAAGAAAATTGGAAAGAATACAGTTTGGTGCTTGACAGAAGGCTGGGCCTATGGTAATATATAACTCGCCTCTGATTGCAATGAGATGAGGAGAGATGTCCGAGTGGTTTAAGGAGCCGGTCTTGAAAACCGGTGACTCGTCAAGAGCCGTGGGTTCGAATCCCACTCTCTCCGCCACTTTTTCATCCGATGCTGATATGTGATGTCGGTTGTAGCCATGCAGAAGTACCCAAGTGGCTATAAGGGGCTCCCCTGCTAAGGGAGTAGTCGGGTTAAACCGAGCGAGGGTTCGAATCCCTCCTTCTGCGCCACGTGGCCGTAAAGTTTACTTTGCGGCCACGTTTTTCTATGGATTTGAAAAACTGAAAAAAATCAGAAAATCCACTTGCATTTTTGAGGAAGCTGTGCTATTATATCAGTTGCGTTTACGAAACGATCCTCCATGGAGAAAGAGGTGAAGATACAATGAAGGCAG